>Ga0334882_1000062_pt1 | contig 183645 bp, 142 predicted proteins | sample GraSluR1_MG_5_FD_207226 | JGI IMG/M metagenome (GOLD analysis project Ga0334882, IMG submission 207226) | Sludge microbial communities from methane-producing bioreactor in Wageningen University, Netherlands - Granular Sludge_15_04-R1 | ecosystem: Engineered > Bioreactor > Anaerobic >...
ATTTTCCAGGCTTCTATCAGCTCAAACATCTGTTGCTGCTTTTCTTTGGAACTCATCTTTGACATTTTTGGCCAAAGATCAGGCTGTCATTTTAGCTCCGCAAGATGCACTTGGCCGGAGGCTTACACACTGACACTGAACACTGATCACTGATCAGTGATCACTGATCACTGATCACTGACGAGCGCAAACCAGGTGTCGCTGTCCCGGGGATCGTAAAACTCATTGCTCCAGAACAAGGTCAGTAATTCGCTACTTCCGGTATTGCTGATGCTGTGGGTGAACCAAACGGGCATATCCACCACCGCAGGCTTTTCGCCGCTCACGGGGATCTCGATCACTTCTTCGCTGCCGATCCTGCGTAAACGGATTACCGCTTCCCCGCGCAAGACACAAAAGCGCTCAATCTTACGCAAATGGAAATGATTTCCACGGGTAATCCCCGGCAGGGTGGCGGAGAAAAACACCTGGCCCGCCGTGGAAGTACGGAGAATCTCCGCCAGGGAACCTCTTTCATCCCTGTGCGCGCTGAGAAAAACAGGCAGACGCTCCATCGGCAGGAAAGAGCGGTAGGTATTAAAAAGGTCCACCTCAAAAGCATCCTGCAATGCAGGGATCTCATTATGCATCCGGTAGCGTGCATCGAAATGCCGCAACAAAGACAGCAAAGTACTGACCTTTATCCATTTATCCTCCGGGATGAGGTCTGCTAATACATCAAGCCGCTGCCGGATGGCCTCAGCAATGATGCGGCATAAACTGAGAATGGAAATGAAGTTAATCTCCTTGTCTTCAATGACCACCGGACTTTCTTCCCTCCAGAGCTGGTAGCAGAAAGTAGCCACCACACTGTGGTAAAAAGGCTTTCCAAAAGGTCCGAACACATTGGGGATGATCATTCCCCGGAAAGGGGCGCCGGTTTCCGCGGCCCAGGCGGCCAGGTGCCTGCGCGTCTTCTCTTTCATCCGCCCGTATGCAGTGCCATTCCCTTCCTGGGAGGAGGAAGCGTAGATAATGTATGGCTTTGAAGATGTTTCGTTCAGGGCCTCCGTCAGGCTGCGGGTCATCTCCCCGTTTACCCGGATCAGCCTGTCCGGATCGGGATCACGGTTTAGTGCCGCCAGGTGCACCACGCTATCCGCCCCCCGGAGCTTTTCCTGAAGATCCGCCCTGCTTTCCCAATCCTTTCTGAAAACCGGAATTACCTCAAACTCCTGCGGCCACAAGCGAAGGTAGTGGCAAAGATGATGGCCGATGAAGCCCCCGGCACCCGTGATGGCGATACGAATCATACATCCAGTGCTTTTTGGATTTCCGGGATTTCCCGCAACAGGCGGATACAACCATCCACATCCAATTGTTCCGTATTGCTGCTGGTATATCCTTCCACCGGCAGTCCGGCCGCACTGCCCTCAGAGAAGAAGCGATTATAATCTATCTTTTCCAGGTTGCGGATACGGTAATAGGCTTCCTTTTCATCGGCTTTCACCCATTCCTCGGGCGACACCAGGGTTTCGTGCATCTTTTCTCCTTCCCTCACCCCGATAATCTCAATCTCTTTCCGGTATTGAAACAGGCGCCGCATTGCCTCCGCCAGGTCTCCCACCCGGGCGGCCGGACTCTTTCTGACCCAAACATCTCCATTGCCGCCTTCTTCCAGGGCGTGCATCACCAGGTCGATGGCACGGGGCAGGGGCAGCAGAAAGCGCGTCATATCCGGATGGGTAACACTCAAGGGAATATTTTTGCGGATCTGTTCCAGAAAAAGGGGGATTACAGAGCCGCGGGAGAACATCACATTGCCATAGCGCACGGCGCAAAAGACACCCCCATTGCGGGTAGTCCGGGCCCTTGCCATCACCATCTTCTCCGCCAGGGCCTTGGTCATTCCCATTGCATTCACCGGATATACTGCTTTGTCGGTACTCAGCAGCACCACTTTTTTCACGCCCCGTTCCAGGGCCGCATCCAGCACATTGGAGGTTCCCAGAATATTGGTCTGGACGGCTTCCCCCGGGAAAAACTCGCAGGAGGGAACCTGTTTCAGGGCGGCGGCGTGAAAAACAAAATCAACCCCCCGCATTACGGCCGCCACACGCTCTTTTTGCCGCACATCCCCGATGATAAAGCTCAAACGCGGGTCGTTGCCAAAGGCATTCCGCATATCAAACTGTTTCTTCTCATCCCGGGAAAAGATGATCAGCTCTCCGGGCTGGTGCTCCCTAAGCAGCATTTCCACTACGTGCCAGCCAAAGGATCCGGTGCCCCCTGTGATCAGGATGCGTTGATTGTCAAGGATATGATTCATCATTATACGCTGCTTCTATTGATTTTCTTAAGCCTTCCTCTATCGATACGCGGGGTGTCCAATGCAGCAGGCTTTGGGCCTTACCGATATCGGCGCAGGTCTCAGGGATTTCATTTTTTCTAAGGACGCCGCTAAAACTGATCTCTACTTTTCCCGGAAGCATCTCAGCCAGCTTATCTGTAATTTCCTTTACAGAATAGCTTGTTCCCGAACCAATATTGACAATGTCTATCCCTTCAAAATCCAGTTGAACGGACTTCAGATAGGCTTCCACCATATCGTCCACAAAAAGGTAATCCCTTCTGGGGGCCGGATCCTGCAGGCTCACCCTGCCCGTTTTCCATTGCCCGATGATGGATGCGATCAGAAAGCGGGAATCCTGTCCGGGGCCATAAACATTAAAGGGCCTGAGGATCAGCAGAGGAATACCGGAGGCCTGGGCATATCCCCTGCACAGAAACTCCGCTGATAGTTTGGAGTAGGCATAGGGGTTCAGGGCGGCAGTAGGATGGTCTTCAGCAATGGGAAGCTCCCGGGGGATGCCATAGACATAGCTGCTGGCCAGCACCATCTTCGCTTTGTGCAGGCGACAGGCCTCGAGCAGGTTCAGGGTGGTGTTAACATTGGTGTGAAAGAAAGCATAAGGATCTTTCCAACTGTCGGGCACGAAGGTCCGGGCAGCAAGGTGGATAGCGACTTTGAATGGAGGAAGGGCGGCAATGGCCCCGGGAGAGGCAAGGTCAAATCCCTGCCGGATATCCACCCCATAGCAGGGAATGCCCTGCGCCTGAAGCCTGCGCATCAAGGCTTTGCCAATGAATCCTTCGCTTCCGGTGACGAGAACCGCTTCCATTTCAGCCTGTGGTTTTTCCTTCATTGAAATGGCGAATATAATCTTCCTGGGCCTTTTCAAAATCATCCACCTTCCCGATATCGAGCCAGTAATCCCTGAGTTCAAATTTGCTTACCGGCAGATGGTCGGCCAGCATTCCTTTGATCAGGGCATCCATTCCAAAGACCTCCCCGTCGGGGATGCGTTCCAGCAAGGCGGGTTTCATAATGTATATCCCGGCCAGGATCCAGGTGACAAAGTCCGGTTTTTCTTCAATATGGGTGACCCGGTCCTTTTCGAAGGTGATATTTCCGAAACGGAAGGGGAAGATTTCTTTTTTTATGGCAATGGTGAGCAGGCTTTCCTGTTGTGCGGCAAAGGCGTGCAGATGTCCGAGGTTTGCCAGGGTGAGGATGTCGCCGTTCATTACCAGAAAGGGTGCATCCAGCTTATCCCTGAGCAGTGAAAGGGGGCCGGCCGTACCCAGGGGGGTCTCTTCCTTGCTTATCTCCAGATGGACACCCAGCCTCGAACCATCTCCGAAGAATTGAGAAATGTATTCTGACTTATAATTAGTAGCCAGATAGATATGCCTAAATCCGTGTTCCCTGAGATGCTCAATCTGAATTTGCAAGATGGCTTTTTCGCCTATCGGGAGCAGGGGTTTTGGGATGACTTCTGTGAAAGGCTTCAGCCTGGTTCCCAATCCTCCTGCCAGTATCACTGCTTTCATTGCGGGAGATAATGTTTGTAAAAAACCCAAAGGTAGGACATTTGACGCTCATTTTTTCCTGCCTTCCTCTGCGATGATTTCCCGGCAGACATCGAGGAAAGCTCCGGCGACCTTTTCGGGGGAAAAATGGGCCAGGGCAAAGGCTTTTGCCGCATTGCCGATTGCTTCGCACTTTTCAGGATGCTGAATCAGGGTGCTGATGGCGGTGGCCAGGGCTTCGGCATCCCGCACTTCCACCAGCATCCCGCTATGCCCGTCCTCTACCATTGCAGGAATCCCGTCCACCCGGGTGGCGATAACCGGCATTCCGGCGGCCATTGCTTCAGCCAGGGATAATGGAGCGGTATCGGCCCAGCTGGGGTACACAAAAAGGCGGGCCTGCTTCATTTTCCTGAGCATTTCCTCAGCATTCTTTACATATCCTTCAATATGCACCTGCTCCTGCAAGTCATTCTCTCTGATGAAACGCTTAACCTCTTCAAAATAAGCCTTATCCGGGGCCGGACCGATCAGGCTGGCAGATAAGGTTTTTCCTTTGGTTCTCAGAAGGTGGATGGCTTGAAGAAGTTCAGAGATGCCTTTACGGGCGATCAGGCTGCCGGTGAATACGATGTCGGGATGTCGTCCTTCGACCTTAGCGCTGTCAGAAAATGCTTCAGGGTTTACCGGGTAGAAGAGCGGGAAGAAACGAGCTTTGGGATTCCGCTCACGGATTATTTGCTGAATATGGGGCTGGGCAGTGATAAAATAGTCCAGGTTTGAAAACAGCTTTCTTTCTCTTGCTTTCATTAAGCTTGCTGCACGGTGATGTTCAGTACGGAAGATGACCTGCATCACGCCCTGCATCCACAGTGCCACAGGAAAGGGAAGGGAGGCGAAATATCCCCCAAAAGGATGCTCTGTCCCGTGCAAACAAAGTAGGTCGGGATGGATCTCGTGAATAATGCGCTTTATCTTCAGTCGGATGGTCTTGCGGTTTGTCCACCGCATAAGCTTTCCAATCATCCCTTTTACCCCTTTGCCCCGGCGGGAAGAGAAGATATGTATGCAGCTGTTGCCCTGCCGGGTGTGGAGGTCCTTTTCAAGGAAATCAGCTGTGGAAAGGATATGCAGCTCAAGCCCTGGATATGCCTGCAGGGCAGCTGCCAGCTGGGGGATCCAGGGCGCAGGATGCGATTGGTATCCACTCAGATCCAACCCGGGCAATTCTTCCAGGTGCTCCAGGGAGTAGTGGCAAAGCCAAACCATCCGGAAGTCTTTGTCATCTTTTTTCATAGACCAGGAAATGCAGGGTGTATAAGAACAGGAGGAACTGGACACTCAGGGCGGGCAAGAGCAGCCTGTCCCCCTCCCCGAAGCTGATCCCGGCCGTCAGCCAGATAGAAGCTGCCACAAACAGCAGGATCAGCAGGCGCAGATCAGGCCATTTCCGCCGGCGCAAATGAATCCAGCCCAAAACCAGCAGGCTCAGGCCAAAAAGCAGGGCGGAAAGACGGTTCCAGTAAAGGCTGTATTTGGTGAGCAGATTATGATACTCAGGATAGTTCACAAACCAGGAAGGGGTGTTGAAGGAGGCAAGAAGGTTTGAAAACCAGATATGAATGCTGATGGGCGCTTCACGGAGCAGGTAGAGGTATAATTCCGGCTGCGTCATTGCCCAGACCGCTTCCCTGGCTTCTTCCAGTGGCAGGCTCCTGTCCTGCATTAGTACCTGAGCGGCAAGATGGTTCCGAAAAGTATGGGCGCCAATTTCTGAAATAAAGAACTCCCCGTAATGCACATACATCAGGGCCATTTGTATCCAGACGGGCAGTAGGGCTGCGAGGAAAAGCCCCGCTTTCCGGTAAAGGGTTTTCCTACCCTCTTTCAGGGTTTTGATGAGAAAGAGGATGATGAAAAAGAGGGCCAGCAGGAGAAAGACAGGGCGAATGACTGTTAACAGGGCGGAAAGTAAAACCAACCATCCTGCCTGCTCCTGAATCGGATGTTTCTTTCGTGCCACGATGAGGATGAGGATACCCAGCAATGCCATTGAGAAGACTTCGGAGAGGGCGTGGAGGCTGATGCCCACCAGGCCTGCATTGGTTAGGGCAAAAAGGCTGATGAAGAGCGGGATGAGCCTGCGGCCTCCCATCAGATGGGTACCTGCCAGAAAGAGGGTGTTGAGCCAGAGAAACCAACAGCAGCATTGAAACAACCACACCCAAAACGGCCCTGCTGAATAAAGAAGCGCCAAAATAAATGAAAACAGGAAGGGCCTGAAGCGCAGGGCATCGTACATCAGAAAATCCGTTTCGCGGCCAAAAATCTGTTGTCCGGCTGCAAGATAACTCCGGGCATCCAGGCCTCCCAGCAGGATGGCATCCAGGGAGCCGGGAAAGCCAAATACCTTCAGCAATCCAGCATAGCAAACCAAAGCAAGCACATTGAGCAGGATGAGCCAATGTGTTGTTCTGCCACGGGATACTTTATCCATCATTCGTTTCATACTGCGCTTTCAATACTTGCAATGTCCTTTCTGCGATCACTGGCCAGCCAAAGGTTTCTCTCACGGCTTTCACGGTTTTCCTGGGGTTAAAATCTCCGGCAAGCAGATCCAGCAAGCCCTTTGCACAGGCATCGGCATCCTGTGGGAGCAGATGAAGGTGTTCCTCCAGATAATCCGGGGTGGTACCCACGGGCAGGCTGAGGGCAATCCGGCAGCCACAGGCTGCGGCCTCCAGCAGGGCATTGTTGGCGGTAAGTCCTTTCAAAGGCAGGAATAAGACCTTGGTGCGCTGAAGCATATCCCTCAAGCGATCATCCGAGATGGAATGATGGCATTGTACGCCGGGAACCTCCCTTAAAGGTGCCAGGTTTTCCTCTTTGGCAATGGCTGCCACGCGCAGCCCGGGGCGGCTTTGCCCGAGCCTGGTGATAACCCTTGCAGCAAGGGGGTAATCGCGCAACCAATTGCCCAGCAGCAGGATGTCAATGTTTCTGATTTTTCCCTCATCCGGGTGGAAATAGTTTGTATCCGTGCCGTGCGGGATAAAGATCGACGGCACTTCGGGATAGGCTGATGCCAGATCTTTGGACATCAGAATATGATGGTCCATCCTGCGAATCCGCTCCCTGATGTGTGGATGCAGCCTCTCCTGGCTCTCGGGCGGAAGGTGGAGGGTGGCCACATAGCGGTTCCCTTTTCCATTGTTTTTTCTGCGGAAACACAATCCGGTTTCAGGATAGGCAAAATGAAAGCAAGTTTTGCGGTACCCGCTTGTTCTTATGCTGCAGAAAACATTAAAAAGGGTGTAAAACCATTTCAGGGGATCCAGCAGGGTGTATTTCCCGAGCTTCAGGGGTGCACAGCGGGTAGCCAGGCGATAGGCGCCTTTCCAACACAGAAAGCGGTCGGGATGCAGCACCAGGTCATAGGGCAGCCAGGCAGCCAGGCGATCGTAGCCGGAATACCTGCCGTGGTGTGGGTATCGAAACCCTATGAATACAAGGCGCCTGATCATCTTTTTAGTCTCTCCCGGCTATGGGCTGGCCAGTTCAGGTATGCTTGTTTAGTTTACGGATAGAAAAAACGAAATCCGATTATTTTACAGCTTTATACACCGAGTGTGTTTATATTGTTTTCGGGGAGTGAAGGTAAGAAAAATGCCCTTTTGCCGGAGTGGCTTGCCGGAAGGAGGGAATACCCAATGCCAGCGGCCCCTTTTCAGGCTTTCACCCATCGGGCAGCCAGGGCATAGATCAGCGGCCGTCTGATAAGGATGTACCTTCCGGGAAGGCTGACATCCGGGGAAAAACTCATTTTAAAGACATTCCTGCCTGAAGGCTTACCCTGCAAGCCCCCTCCCATCAGATCCAGGAAAGGAGCGCCGGCAGCCTGGCTCTCCCGGATGGCTTCGGTATATAAGAGGGCCATCGGACTGGAGGCTTTTCCTGCCTTGCGTTCACCACCCACATACCACAGATAAAAGCCATTTTGCGGATCTCCGGCCAGCATCAGCCCTGCGACAATTTTGCTATGGTGAGTGGCAAGCAGAATATTCTTTGGGTGCTTTTCCAATTGATCGCGGTAGCAGTAAAGAAAGAAATCCGCCGGGGGAATGGGTTTCCGAATCTTTCCGTACATCCTTCGCAAAATGCGGTACCAGGCCAATACCTCCGCTTCATTCTCGGCCGGACGTACCTCCACCCCTGCCAGAGAGGCTTGCTTTACCTGCCGCAAGCGTGAAGAATGAATCCTGGACAAGGGATCCCCCTTCTTCAAATCAATGCGCAATCCGGTGTAGGGAAGAAAGGAAAAGCCTTCCTGAGCGTAACCTGGGGAAAGCAAGGGGGTGGGGATGAGCTTTCTGATCTCAGCATACACCAGGCCTTTCGGAAGCAAAGAATTCAGGTGGTTTAAAATGGATGAGGTGATGGAAAGCGGATCTTCTCCTTTCAGGACGATGGGGTCGCCCCAGGCGATAAAGCGGGAAGCAAAACGCAGCGGATGGAGGGGATTCCGCATCAGCACGCCACAAAAGGAGCCAAGGATTCTGTCCGCTTCCCGGCGGAGAATCAGGCAGGGCTCAAAAGCGGGCATATCTCTCCACAGCCTAAGAAAAGCGAGCGATTGAAAGTAGGGTATCGCCTCTTTGCCAGCCCATTCTGATGCTGCGGCGGCTTCCAGGGCTTGATTTCCGGTATAGAGCACGGTCTCCTTCATTGCCGCATCCGTGTTTTGATGGCCGCTTTGATCAGGTTCTTTCCGGCCTGCCCGAATTTTTCCCACAACCACCATAGCCCTGGCGGGTTCCACCTTCCCGGGTGGGTATTCAGCATCAATTGCGCCGGAAGTTTCCCTGCCCGGATATCCTTTATTAAATCGGGGGTATTCTTCCAGGATCCGCTGTGTGGTGCCGGAGGATAGTCGCGGATATTGTATTTTCTGTCATTCCACAATCTGCCCGTATCGGTGAGATAATAGAGCTTTTGATAGTCGATGTGGAGATAGGCATCCCCCAGGAGCGAAAGGGCCTGAAAATCCAAATGCACAGGCAGGAGACGGTTATCCCATTTTGAGCGGGGACTGCCGTGCATCGCCACAGTTTGGATCGGCACAAGCTTCCTTATCTGTGCCAGGTTCTTGATGAACAAATCCTTGGCAATGTGCGTATTGCCTTCGCATTTTGCCACTTCTTCATAATGATATCCAATGCGGTGCCCAAGGGCTGCAATGTCCCGGATCAGGGAGGGATGGCGCAAAAAGCTATGGTAGCGGAAGAGATAGGTGGTACGGAAGCCTTCTTTGTGCTCCAGTTCTGCCATCCGCAGGGCTGCATTTGGCCGGCGATCCACATCGTGGCGCAATACGCAGAACTTTCCACGCGGCGGGGCCGAAAAGAGCATTTCCAGGGGGATGCACTGATAGCCTTCCGAACGGAGCGTGTGCAGCAAATCCAGGTATATCTTCCGTGTGAAATCCATTATTGCTTCTCTTCCGGTGCCTCGATAAAACGATCCCAGGAAAAGCTTTTACTCAGGATCTCCCTGTAGCTGTGCGGATAATTGGGAATGAACCAGCCCAGGAAGGCTGCGGTATTGACTTTCCCTTTCAGCATTGCATCCCGGCGCTTTTTCCAGTCTGTTTTCTCCATCCGTGGATAGAGGATTTCCTGAATGCATTGCAGCATCCGTGCTTCTTCTCCCGGTCTGAATCCATAGCCCAGTTGGTAGTCATCTTCAAGTTGTGCAAGATAAGTGAGTTTACCTACGAAACTGTTATACCGCACAAAGGGTACGCCCAGCATTGCCGATTCCGCAGCCATTGTCTGGCTGTCGCCAATGTATAAAACGGCTTTGGCCATCAGGCGGTGTATTTTATGCGGATCGGCAACCAGCTGAAAGGCCTGAAGGCTGGGAGGCAAGTCCTTTTCAGAACTGATCAATACCTGATAATCCCTGCCCGCTATGTTGATTATCTCGAGCGCCAGGCTTTCCGACAGGCCTTTCCTTCCTTTGTCGTGATGGGCGGTGAGGGCAGAAAACCGGATCAGGATATAAGGCTTCTCAGGGAGATCCATTTTTGCATTATCTGCGGATTTTGCTTCGAGCAGTGAGGGATGGAGGTAGGCCAGTTCGTGGAAGCCGGGATAGAAAAGGGTTTTCTTCTTCCACCTTCCTGCGCGGCAATTCTCCGGCATCAGGATAAGGTCGGAGAAAGGATAAGAAAGCCAGGCATAGAGGGGGACAATGTCGGCATCATCCTCATTCAGATTGATAAAGGGGATGCCGTTCAAGCGGGCCATCAGCGGAGCTTCTGCAGCGGTCCCAGCCATCACATCAGGCTGGAAGCGCCGTATCTCAAGAAAAATACGCCATCCCCGTTTCATCACCATCCAGGCCAGGTGAAAGCGGTTTTTATGCTTTTTCCCTTCGCTCACCAGGACATAATCGAAACCGCCGGCTTTGAGCAGGTCTTCCAGGACATCCTTTCTGCTTACCAGGATCTGCAATGGATAGCCCTTTTCTTTCCACTCCAATAAGCAGTGATAGAAAAGATGATAATGGGCAGGATGCCCCAGGTATATCATTATGCGCATAGAAAGCTCCTTAAGGCAAAAGTAAGGCTTACGGGGAAAAATCAGGCAGAAGGATTGGCCGCTACGAAGTAATACTCACAGATATTTTCGTAGCAATGAATGAAGTCGGCACGGGAGAATGCCGGCTTATTATGAAGATAATTTGCCAGGCTGAAAATCTGCAAGCCAGCCTCCAGGGTAAGCAGATCGTAGAGTTCGTCGGGTTGAGTACCGTAATAATCACTGGCTCCCTTACCAAATTCGAACAGTACCAGGGGTTTCCACTTTGTGATGGTATGGATGCCTCCTTGTATGACTCCCATTTCAGCCCCTTCCACATCGATCTTGATAAAGTCGATTTTCAGGTCAGGGGGCAGTAGCGCATCCAATCTTTGCAGCTCAACCTTAATCTCTTTGATTTCCGGGGATTTGATATCGTAGCGTCTTTGCTTCAAACCGCTGTATGCCGGGGCATTGACCACATACTGAAAGCTGCTTTCGCCTTGCGAGGCTGCCAGGGCACAGGGGAAAATTCTGACCTTGTTTCCGAAATGCTGTTCAAGCTGTTGGAAAAGGTCAGGAATGGGTTCAAAGGCAAAATGGGTTCCCTGTGGGGCATACTTGAGGAAGTGTGATAGAAATTCCCCTTCGTGACTGCCAACGTCAACGCAATTGGATCCAGGCTGGAGGTGCGCTTTGAGGATGCGCTCCGACAGGCGGTCGTAGCGCATATTGCGGGTAAGGTCTATCCCGAGATATTTAAAAACAGGCTTGATCAGTGCTTTCAGCCTCATTGTTTCCCCCTGCTGTCAATGGTGGATAAAAAATCGCGGCTAAGGTAGGAAAAATCAAGTGGCAGGGGATACAGGCAGTCTTTTCCCCTTCTTCCTGCGGATGACCAGGAATACCCCGCTGAAGATCAGCAGGGCCGCAATGGTGTGGATATAATTCAAAGAAGCATCCAGCAGAAAGAAGGCCAATACCGTGGCAATCAGGGGCTGGGTATATATGTAATATGCGGCTGTGCTGGAAGATAGCTTCCTAAGCCCCGTGACCACCAGCAGGAAGGCCAGAAAGGTGGTTCCCAGGATCACATAGCTGATGGCGAACCATCCGTAGGCGTCCATCACCGCCCTATCCCAGCCTTCGAAAGCATTCCAGGTGAAGGGCAGGGCGCCCATCCATCCAAAAACAAAAACCCAGAGCATCACCACAAAGGGATGATATTTCCGGGTAAGGGGTTTTACTATGACCAGATATATACTGTAGGCGAGGATATTCAGGAGCAGAATCAGGTTCCCGTTCAGATAGTCTTTGGACAATCCAGTCCTCCCTCCTCCCGTAACAAGCCACAAAGCACCCAATAGGCCCAGCATAATGCCGATACTCCGGGTGGTGCCATATTTCTCTTTTCTGCTGATCAGGGCGATGACATACACCCATACAGGGCTGGTGGTATGGATGATGGCGGCCTCTACGGATCGGCTCAGGTTGAGGCCCACAAAAAACAGGGTTTGGTTGGCGGTGACCCCCAGCAGTCCGCAGAAGGCAAAAAGCAGCATATCCTTTTTTTCCGGAAGCTGCTTTCCCGTGATAAGTACCAGGAAGGCAAACAAGACAACACTGATGCTCACCCTGGCCAGGATAATCTGCATAGGGCTGAAATAATCCGGCATCAATCCTTTGGCAATGACGTAGTTGGCGCCAAAGATAAGGCTGGCGGTGAGCAGAAAGAGGTGGGCCTGCAGTTTTGTCTTTTTCATAAAAGAAAGCCCTGTCCGGAGAAACCGTGCAGGGCGAAGGTAAGGAAAGGGAGAAGAGATTATTCCATATCCGAAGCCATATTTTCGGCTTCGCGGGGCGCCTTGGCTACCGGCCATTGATTGCGGGGTTTGGCAGGCACGCTGATGTGGCTTTGCACGATATGCCACTTCCCCTCCTCATCTTTGGTGAGGACCCCGGTGAAGCGCAGGTCTTCGTAACTCACCGCCTGATCACGAAAGGTAAAATTATAATTGATCATTGAGGAGAACCAGGCTGCATCGCATTGTTTACCCAGGTTGATCTCCGTTTCGGTCATTGCAATATACACATCCTCGAAGCTGGCAAATTGTTTCCGTATCGCCTCTTCGATGGCATCCCAACCCACCAGGCGCTCGTTGCTTTCGGTTCCGAAAACTACGATATCCGGCTTATCGGCCCATACCTGCTTTATCAGATCAAGGTTTTTCGTTTCATTGGCGATCACGTAGCGTTCAAGCACCTCCATTATGGCCATTTTCTCCGCTTCGGGATCTACATTCATTTCTTCCGCCGGGGGAGTTTGTTTGCAGGCAGTAATCCAAAGTAAAAGGATAGGAATCATCCACAGCACTCGTCTTTTCATAGTAAATGGCAGGTTTTGGTTATCGGAACCAAATGTAGTAAAATCCTAATTAGTGGGCAAGCTAGGATTAGTCAGGTTCTGCTCAAGCCTGGCTAGAGCAAATCGTTGGCCAGGTTAGCCAATTCGCTTCTTTCCCCTTTTTCAAGCCTTACGTGTGCATAAATGGGATGATGCTTGATCTTGTCGATCAGGTAACTCAGTCCGTTACTCTGAGAATCAAGGTAGGGGGTGTCAATCTGATAGATATCTCCTGTAAAGATGATCTTTGTGTTCTCCCCGGCCCGGGTGATGATGGTTTTGACTTCGTGGGGGGTCAGGTTCTGGGCCTCATCCACGATAAAGATCACATTGGAGATAGACCTTCCCCGGATATAGGCCAGGGGCGTGATCATCAGCTTTTCCGATTCCAGGGCGTGGGTGATGGCTTTGTGTTCCTTCTCGGCTTCCCCAAATTGATTTTGAATGAATTTCAGGTTATCCCACAAAGGCTCCATATATGGATTGAGTTTCGACTTGATATCGCCGGGCAGATAACCAATGTCTTTATTGCTCAGCGGCACAATGGGGCGGGCGAGGTAAATCTGTTTAAAATCTCTTTTTTGTTCCAGGGCACCAGCCAGGGCAAGCAGGGTCTTCCCGGTACCTGCCACTCCCTGGAGAGTCACCAATTTCACCTCAGGATTCAGTATAGCGTGGAGAGCAAAAACCTGCTCGGCATTGCGGGGCATAATGCGGTAGGCTGAGCGTTTCTCCAGTTTTTCGATCTGCCGGCTGGCAGGATTAAAATATCCCAGTGCGGAGGCCCGTCCATTTTTCAGAATGTAATACTGATTGGGAATGACCTGATCTTCCCCTATCTCCTCCGGATCACAACTGCCCTGATCGTATAGCTTGTCGATAACCATTTTATCCAGCCCTTCTCTCACCGTCATCCCGGTATACAACTCTTCGATATTGGCAATCTTTCCGGTTTCAAAATCCTCTGCCAGTAGATCCAATGATTTTGCCTTCAATCTTAGATTGATATCCTTGGTGACCAAAATCACCTTGCGCCCTTTGAATTCTTCCGAAAGCCAGAGCGCTGCATTCAGAATGCGATGGTCGGGCTTGTTCTCCGTAAACACACGACTGGCTGCTTGCTCGTGGTGCTCATCCATAATTACCCGGAAACTCCCTCCATCCGGATGATCCAGAGGAACCCAGTCGGTCAGGGTTGATTTCCTCGACAGCTTATCCATAATCCGGATAAACTCACGGGCCTCAAAGTTTTTGATTTCATTCCCCTTTTTAAAATTATCCAGCTCCTCCAAAACCGTGATCGGGATGACCACATCATTGTCGTCGAAACTATGAATGGCATTGTGGTTATACAGAATCACAGAGGTGTCGAGGACAAATATCTTTTTCGGGCCTTTGGGCTTTATCGCCTTGGGCCTGACCGTTTTGGTCACGGATTTTGTGCTCTTACTTAGCGGGGATTTTCTGGTTGGGGTGGTCTTGCTTTTCTGGCTGGAAGCCGTTCCTTTTTTCAGTGCCATCAAGGTTGTTTTGGAATGCCTTAAAGATAAGAATAAGAAGGGGGAAGGAATGGAGGAGCAGCGGGTCATTCCTTTGAAAACCTGCTTTATGCTTATGTTAGGAAGCATTAAACATCCTGAGTGTGTATGGATTATACCGTGTATAATTTAGCGGGTAAAGGAAAACAGCCTGACCTGATTTGCTGATCCAAAGGAGGATAGAACACCGGAAATGAAATCTGTATCTTTGGCGAAAGTCTTTCTGTATGCCTGATTCCGAAAAAAAACTCTTTCTACTGGATGCAATGGCCCTGATCTACCGGGCCTACTTCGCATTGAATAAGAACCCGAGAATTAACAGCAAAGGGTTGAATACTTCTGCCGTATTGGGCTTTGCCAACACTTTGCTCGAACTCCTTAAAAATGAGCGGCCTACCCATATCGGAGTCGTCTTCGACAGCCACGGCCCCACCCTAAGGCACGATGCATTTACAGCCTACAAAGCCAAGCGGGAGGATATGCCGGAAGACATAGCCACTTCCCTGCCCTATATCCGTCAACTTATTGAAGGCTTTGATATTCCGGCACTTGCCCTGCCCGGATATGAAGCCGATGATATTATCGGAACCCTGGCCAGGGAGGCAGAGATGCAGGGATTCAACACCTATATGGTGACCCCGGACAAAGATTTCGGGCAACTGGTTACCGACAAAACCTTCATCTACAAGCCTGCCCGTGCCGGAGAGGGTGCCCGGATTCTAGGGGTGAAGGAGGTTTGTCAGAGATACGGCATCGAACATCCTAGGCAACTTATTGATATTCTGGGGCTCTGGGGAGATGCATCCGATAATATCCCGGGAATCCCCGGCATCGGGGAGAAACGGAGCCAGGAATTGATCGCGCGCTACGGCAGTGTGGAGGGACTGCTTGAAAATGCGGAAAAACTGAGCGGGAAACTCAGGGAGAATGTGCTGACCTATGCAGATCAGGGCAGGCAATCAAAATCCCTTGCTACCATTATCACCGATGTACCGCTTCCCTTCGATCCTTCCTCCCTGAAAATGTCGGCTCCGGATGAAGACAAGCTCCGTCTGCTCTTCGATGAACTGGAGTTCCGGACTTTTTCAAAAAGAGTCGCTGAGTATCTTCGTCCGGGCAATAATGCCCCGCAGCCACCGTCAGGCCCCCAGGATCTTTTCAGCAGTGCCGGGGTAGCCAACCCTTCTTCGCTGCGCAATCTGCAAAATACCCCCCACCGTTACCACCTGACGGAAACGGCTGATCAACAGGAGAAACTGGCATCTCTGCTTGCCAAACAAGCTTCTTTCTGTTTTGATACTGAAACAAGCAGCCTGGATACACTGGCTGCAGAGCTCGTGGGAATCTCTTTTGCCGTAAAAAAAGGAGAAGCCTGGTTTCTTCCCTTGCCGGGAGACAGAAGAGAATGTCTGCGCATCTTATCCCAATTCAAGCCAGTATTTGAAAATCAGGACATTGCAAAAATCGGCCATAACCTGAAGTACGATATTGGTATCCTCAGGAACTATGATATTGAGGTGGCCGGAAAGTTGCAGGACACAATGATCGCACACTATCTGCTGGAGCCGGATCTGCGGCACAATATGGATTACCTGGCAGAACATTATCTGCAGTACAGTCCGGTTTCTATTGAGAGCCTGATTGGAAAGAAAGGGCCGAAGCAAGGGAATATGCGTGATCTTGAAGCACGGCAAATCAGCGATTATGCCTGTGAAGATGCCGATATTACCCTCCAGCTGTGGGAAAGCTTTGAGCCCGAACTCCGGACAACAGGAACACGCAAAGTGTTTGATGAGATTGAAATGCCCCTGGTAAAGGTGCTTTCCTCAATGGAAAGAACAGGAGTTCAGCTGGATACAGATGCTTTGAAAGAGATTTCATCCGGATTGGAGAAAGAAATCCTGAAGATTGAGGCAGAGATATATACCTTAAGTGGTCTGCGGTTCAATATTGCTTCTCCCAAGCAATTGGGAGAAGTTTTATTCGATCATTTGAAAATCACTGAAAAGGCAAAGAAGACTAAGAGCGGGCAATATTCCACGGGGGAAGATGTACTAAGCAAGCTGGCCCATTTGCATCCTGTAATCGACAAGGTGCTGGAATTTCGTCAGTTGTCAAAACTAAAATCCACTTATGTGGATGCTTTGCCAAGCCTGATCTCTCCCATTAGCGGCCGCATTCATACCAGTTACAACCAGGCCGTGGCGGCTACTGGTCGCCTGAGCTCCACCCAGCCTAATCTGCAAAACATCCCGGTACGTACGGAGAAGGGAAGAGAAATCAGGAAGGCTTTTGTTCCGCGCGACCGGCATCACATCCTCCTGGCTGCCGACTACTCTCAAATTGAGCTTCGGCTGATTGCACATTTGAGCAAGGATGAAGCGATGACCCAGGCCTTTAAGCAGGGGGAGGATATTCACACCGCCACAGCTTCGCGTGTATTCGGGATTGCCCCCGAGCAGGTAAACCGCGAAATGCGCAGCAAAGCCAAGGAGGTGAACTTCGGGCTCATTTATGGAATGTCGGCTTTTGGTCTGGCAGAACGACTGCGTATTCCACGCAAGGAGGCGGCTGAGATAATGGAAGCCTATTTCCGGCAGTATCCGGGGGTAAAGGAGTATATGACAGCGCAGATGCGCTTTGCCAGGGAGAAAGGCTATGTGGAGACCATTTATGGCCGCCGCCGCTATCTGCGTGATATCCGTTCCTCCAATGCAATGGTGCGGGCAATGGCCGAGCGCAATGCCATCAATGCCCCGATTCAGGGCTCATCCGCAGATATGATCAAGCTGGCTATGATCCGTATCCAGCAGGAAATAGACCAAAGGAAACTCAAATCCAGGATGATAATGCAGGTACACGATGAATTGGTTTTTGATGTGCTGAAAGAAGAACTGGAAGTATTAAAACCCCTGGTGGAGCACAATATGCGGGAAGCCCTTCCCCTGGATGTTCCGCTGGTGGTGGATATGAATACTGGTGAAAACTGGCTGGAAGCCCATTAATTCAGAAGGAAAAAACAGAAGATGAATGGTATGAAGAGGATTGCTGTTTTCTGCGGATCGAGTACAGGAAGCAGGCCGGAATATATCCGTTTGGCTGAGGATCTGGGGAGTGCAATGGCCACGCGCAAGATCGAACTGATTTACGGGGGCGGGGGCATCGGCCTGATGGGAATCCTGGCGGATGCGGTGCTTTCCGGAAAAGGAAGTGTTACCGGGTATATCCCTGATTTTTTCAATCGCAAAGATGTGGCGCACAATGGACTGAAAGAGCTGATCTATGTGCCTTCAATGCACGAGCGCAAACTCAGGATGGCCAATGCAGCCGATGGATTTATTGCGCTGCCCGGCGGCTTCGGAACAATGGATGAACTCTTTGAGATCATTACCTGGGGACAACTCGATCTGCACCGCAAACCAGTGGGCCTGCTGAATGTGGCAGGGTATTACGATGATTTACTGAGATTTATCGATAAAATGTATGCAGAAGGCTTTCTGCGTGAAGCCCACCACGGAATGTTGATCAGAGAGACATCTCCGAAAGCCCTGCTCGATAAGATGCAGGCCTACCAGGCCCCCGACCAGTCGAAATGGATAGACCAGATCAAAGCCTGATCACTCTTCCAGTATCTTGAATTCTGTGCGGCGGTTCTGTTGGCGGCCTGAAGCGGTAGCATTGTCTGCTATGGGTTTCTCGAGACCATAACCCACATATTCCAGCCGGTATTCCGGTATGCCTCTGTCGATCAGGTATTGGGCCACCGATTTGGCTCTCTCCATCGATAGCCATTTGTTGTATGATGCCGAACCAATATTATCGGTATGTCCCCCAATTTCAATATACATTGTGGGATATTCCAGCATCATATTGTATAAACGATCAAGTTCTACCCTCGATTCAGGCCGGAGGGTGGCTTTGTCGAAGTCGAAGAAAATATTCCGCAAGACCACCCTTTGTCCAGCCGCAGGCCGGAAAAGGAAAATATCATTCTCGATTTCCTGGAAACCGCTTGCCAGGGGCACGTTGATGTTCACGGAATAGAACAGGTATCCATCAGCCGTAATCGCAATCCCGTAGTCCTTGCCCGAGGGAAGAGCGATCAGGTAACGTCCGCTGAGGGCATTAGAAGAAAATTCGGCAATGACTTCCCCCAGCACATTGTCGGTCACCTCAAGGCGGGCTTCTATGGCTTCCTGGGTAAAGGCATCCAGTATATGCCCTTTGAGCAGGGTAAGTTCACGCACCACCACTTCCGGAGGGGTTTCGATTTCGGTGCGCCGCAGAGAGATGTCAATGCCTGCCAGCGGAATATCCTCGGCATCATCCATTACAGGTTTGAAGGTACCCAGGAATACAATCTGATAAATATCATTATCGCCCATACCTCCGGGGCGGCTGGAGGCAAAGTATCCAAAACGGCCATCGGCAGATACAACCATAAAGATTTCATCATCAGGCGTATTAATCGGGTAGCCCATATTTACGGGCTGCGACCAGCTCAGGCCGTCCCAGGTAGTGTAAAACACATCAAACCCTCCCATAGTGGTATGGCGGTTTGAACTGAAATACAAGGTTTTACCATCCGGGTGCATATATACCCCAAACTCATCTCCTTCGGTATTGATCACCGGACCCAGGTTTTCAATATTGCTCCAGCGCCCGCGGGCATCCCGTGTGGCCTTATAGATGTCGCTGCCCCCATAGCCTCCCTTCCGGTCGCTGGTAAAATAAATGGTTCGCTCATCCGGAGAGAAAGAAGCGGAAGATTCCTGTGATGGAGTATTGATATTACCAGGGATGGGGACGGGTTCCGACCATTCAAAACCATCCAGCTCGCTGTAAAAGATATCCCCTCCGTTTACTCCTCGATAGATAAACAGCCGGGTTCCATCGTTCGACAAACCCACGATGCCATCGTGAAATTCGGTATTGATGGGATCTTCCACTTTGCGTGCCATCGACCAACCTGCCTCCCCCCTGACGCTGAAATAAATATCCTCATAGAATTGCAAATCTTCCCTTGAACGCATTCCCCCTTTGGTATCAGGCCGGCTCGAAGTAAAGTACATCGTGGTAGCATCAGCAGTAATCACTGGAGAATACTCTGGCCAGGGCGTATTTACACCCTGCCCCAGATTATCAATAAAAACATTTTCAGGGTTCTGGATAAAACCCTCAGCGCGCCGGCAGGCTGCCATCTGCAATTGAACATAGGATGGATCCCGGGCTGTGGCTTCAGAACGCCGGTAATACTCCATTGCGGTATCCAGTATCATATTATGATGATAGGCCTCACCCAGCCAGAGCAGAATTTGAGGGGAAACCTGCTTATCCAGATAATAAGCCCGTTTCAGGTGTTGCAACGACCTTTTATGAATATGGGTATTCAGGTATGCCACTCCCAACTTATAATTCAGGCTGGCATTGTTTGGATTGAACTCCTGTGCCGGGAGGTAGAGGTCGATGGCCTCGCGATGGGCCGCAGGAAATCCCAGTTCAAAATAGGTATCCCCTTCCTTTATCCGGTCTGTATATTCTTTAAGCTGTTTTCGGTCTACATCCGGAAATGCCTTACGGTCAAAAGGAACACTCCCTTCATTTTGTGCCTGAACAGCGATGATTTTCCAGCATAAGGCACTAACAAACAAGAGCAAAGGAAGCCGTCTCATCGTATACCTCCTTTCCTGTCCCGTCCGCAGTATAGCTTCAGATATTGCTCTGCCTGGGCCGAACCCAATGCGGCCGCTTCGGCCCAGTCTTCACAAGCACCAAGCTCATTGCGCATTTGCTGCCTGACGATTCCCCTGTTCAGCAGGGCATTGGCATAATCACTTTGGATGAGCAAGGCCAGGTCATAATCTCTGATCGCATCTTCAAACTGCCGCAGATGGTAATAAGCATTCCCCCGGTTATTCCAGGCAAGGGCATAATCTGTTTTTATTTTGATTGCAGCAGAGTAGTCTGCGATGGCCTCACGGTAATCCTCCAATTTTGCTTTGATTGTTCCTCTTGAATTCAGGAAGATATGGTTCTCCGGGGCCAATTCTACGGCTTTGTTATACGCAAGCAGGGCACTGTCGTATTGCTGAAGGTCTTTAAACGCAGATCCCAGGTTGGCATAAAAGAGGGCCAGGTTTGTATCCAGTGCAATGGCTTTTTTGATGGCCAGGATGCCACTTTTCGGTCGTCCCATCAGTCTTTGCAAGCTTCCCAGATCGTGCCAGGCAAGGGCATTGAGACTATCAAATTGAATTACCTTCCGGAATGCCACCAGGGCACCTTCAAAATCATCCAGGGCAAAGCGCTGCAGGCCCACGTCATACCAGGTTTCCCCGTAGGTGGAGTCCATTGAGATGGCGGTCTCCATATCCCTGACTGCCTCCTCCTGCCGGCCTAATGCGCGGTAAGCGCGTGCACGGTGCACGAAAATGCGGTGGTCGGTACTGTCTTTCAGTAGCAGGTTGAATTCTTCGATGGCAAGCTCGTGATAGCCTGCTCCGAAGGTGGCAACCGCAAACTGGAAGCGGGCCTCATAGAATCCGAAATCAAGCTGAAGGGCATCCATAAAACGGCGTCGGGCGGGATGCCACTCACGGCGCCGCAGATGCTCCAGCCCCTGATTGTAATACAATAGCTTCTGCTGCTCCTGCATCATTGCCAGAGCCCTGATGCTATCTTCCTCCGCGGATTCCTGTGGAGGTAGCGGGGAATTCACCTGTGCCCGGACAAGCCCGGCAAACAGCAGGAATACCCAGAAAAGATAACGAACAGCCATTTTTACTTTCCCATCGCAAATTTGCTAAACTTTTTGATAATACCCCCTATTCCGGAATCACGTCCAAATACAGTCGGAAGCGTTGAAGTATCTCTGCTACAAAAGCCACCGGTTCTTCACCCCGGCAATAACCATAATAGACCACCGGGTCATTGTAATACTCAGGAAATGATTTTTGCAAAAGGAAGGTATCCACATTCCGGAACCACACATTGGTGTCCCTTCCGTTTTTTTCAGCCAAACGGCGGGCATCCAGGACGTGGCCAATGCCGACATTATAGGCGGCCAGCACAAACTTTTTCCTTTCTTCCGGGTCAGGGATCTGCTCCTCCAGTTGGCGATCCAGAATTTTCAGGTAGCGTACCCCTGCCTCAATCTGTTCTTCAGGAGAGGACGCGGTATCCACTCCTAATTCGGCAGCCGTTTCCGGCATTAGCTGCATCAGGCCGAAAGCCCCGGTCCAGGATCTGACCTCCGGATGGAAACGCGATTCCTGAAAGATCAGGGAAGCGATCAGACGCCAGTCCCAGCCGATGATTTTGCTGGTCTCTTTAATTACCTCATCATATACTGAGATCACCCCGGACTCATCGGAGAGGAATTCGGCTTCAGCCAGGTCCAGCATCTTTTTGCTCCGGAAGTACTTGTCATAAAGCTGGCGAAAAGCAGTAGTAGTGGTGAATTCCTTCATCCAGGCGTTCATCAGGCCTTGCAGGCTGTCGGCACCGGGGTGAACTGCCCAGGCTAGATTCTGCTTGAAGCTGATGGCCGTTCTTACATCCAGGTTGGGATACCAGGTGCGATTCATCAAAGCCACGTTCTCATCGGCTACGGTATAATCGATCTCTCCCCGGGCAAGCATACGGATCAGGCGCTCCACACTGTAGTCCGGGTGCTCCACCACCCGGATGGAATCCCCGATCTCCTCCTGCAAATGCCTGAGCCTGTTCAGGTATGAACTTCCTTTCTGAATGATGATGGTTTTTCCTCCCAGATCCAATGGGTTCCGGATGAAAGGAGTTTGAATATCATCCCTTCCGGCGGGAACAAGGCCTTGCTTCCGCTGAACCAGCACTTGCCGTGTCTGATTATGGGGATGAATAAATCTCATCCATTGGCTTCTTTCCCTGGTCACGGTCAGGTCCATCGCTACCACATCCACTTCCTGCTCCAGCAAAAGGGAAAAAGTTTCACCCAGATCCGTCGCTGTGACCAACTCCAGTTCCAGGCCGTGTTCACTGGTAAACCGGTGAAGCAATTCATAATGGAATCCCATAGGTTCTCCCCTGTAAATGAAGTAGGTAGTAGGGCTGTACTGGGTAATGGCCCTCAGTTTTCCTTCCTCAGTTACTTTTCTCAGGACAGATCCGGGAAGAATATGCTCGGCGGAATAGCGGTATTGATTGGCAGGGCAGGCTGAAAGAATTATGGCCAACAGGATGAGCAGAGAATGCTTCCATAACAAAGCAAAAAGGACGGATTGAGGCTTCTGCTTCATAAAAGGGGAATCAAGATACAAAGGGGTCCGGGGAAGAAAGCCCTGAATGTTAAAAAAATGCCGGGATTGGTGAAAACTCAGCAGGAAAGCCTATCATCGAGGGCTTAATCACCTATATCTTTTAACACAGAGGCATCCATAATTCTCCCGACCGGATAAAGATCTTTATGCTCATCCCAATAGGGGGTCTGCGAATAAAACCAGTTCAACTGAAGCCATTGGCTGCCGGCAAAATTTGGGTCTGCCGCTTTCTTTGATTCAAATTCAGTTTTCAGTTCCGGATTCTCCCGGATCATATCCCTGGCGATCTTTTCCATAATCCAGGTTTCGCCGTATTCTTTTTGTTCAAATATGGCATTGAAAAATCCCCATTGCAGCAGAGATCCGTTGGCCATCGGTTCCAGCGCGTACGCAATCAATCGGGAAGAAGCCTGATTCATCGGAACCAAAACAGAGCCGGCCGCAAAACGAAGCTCCTGCCTGACAAGCCGGGCTTTGGTGTTCACGCGAAACCGACCCTCATAGGGTGTACGCTCCCAGTGATAATCATAAAAGCGATAGGTTTCCACGGGAAGTATAACCTCCTGGGGGATCGCCATCATTATCATTCCGTGGTATTCCAGCACCTTGATCACCTCTTTCCACTCTGCCGGAACAATATAGGCTTCAGGAAGCATTACTTCTTCCCGAGAAAGGTATTTGTCGAAGGTTTTCATCAGGAAAGTGGCGGTATCTCCATTATACTGATACCAATCCCCTCCTGTCAGGTCACTTTTTTGCTTCTCCCACATAATTCCTTTAAAGGGCTTCCAGGTGCTGTCGGAAAAGTCAGATTCCCAGCGGATAGTGTAAGCCTCCTCCCGAAAGAGCGAAGATGCGGCGTGGGCATCGGCCGCAGCAATCCTATTTTTAAACCCTATGGGGTCCTGGTTCAGGAAGGCCAGACAATGGTGTATCATTTGATAGGTGCTCTCCACCCTTTCTTCATAAGGCTTAAGCATATGGGTCTCCAACAACAAACCCGGCCGGTTGCGCAGGGCGGTATATCCGGTGGAAAAGGCGGGTTGGGCAGGGTAGTGACGGATGCCACTTTCGGGGTCAAACCAATTTCGAAAGGAAACATAAGGATGAATGGGGAAGCCGCTTTCCTCCATACTCTTTTCCAGGTAGGGAATGATTTCCTCAGCCTGCCAGCGCGTGAGCTCGGCATCCATTGTCCCGTTAATCTCCATCAGATATGTCATCACGTACTGATAATCCGACCCATCTGAGCTGTGGCAATCTATAAAAAAGTCAGGATTCCAGGCATTGAAAAGGGTATGCCAGGCTTTCATTTCCACGGCATCCACTTTCAGGTAGTCACGGTTCAGGTTCAGGTTCACTGCATTGGAACGCCAGCCCATTTCTTTGGGCCCGTTCTGATTGATGCGGTTGTAGGGTCCGAAGCGCTCGTGTCCGTCAGCATTGAAAATCGGGATAAAGAGCAGGGTGATATGATCCAGCAATGGAGCGAGTTTTTGATGAATGGCGATATCGCGCAGCAGCATCAATCCCGCGTCTTTCCCTTCCGATTCTCCGGGATGAATACACGCCTGAATCAGCACAACCACTTTATTATTCCTGGTGTGGGGTTCAAAGTGCCCATCCTTATCGGCGATCAGCAGGGGCAGGCTTCGGCCCTGGTGACTTTCTCCGAAATAGGTAAGATAAACCCAGTCACTGCTATCGGCAAGCTGCTGGCAGTAGTTCAGTGTGGCCTCGTAGCGTGGGGTTTCCGTTCCATCCGATCGCTCAAACCAGGTTTCCCAGGGGTCAGGCGATTGGCCGGAAAGGAAAAGGAAGGAACAAGCCAGAAAGAATAGCAGAACCGTTTTGATTTTCATATCAATGGCTGAACGTAAGTGATGAGTGGTCACCGGATAAGCACGATATGCCCGCGGTAGCTGCCCTCTTTCTCCAACATCACATTGCCGGCTGCCTCGAAAGTCAGTACATAATGGTAGACCCCCTGCGGAGCCAGCTTGTTATTGAATGTGCCATCCCATCCCTGGTTGATGTTTTCGGAGTAAAAGACGAGTTCACCCCAACGGTTGTATATGGAGAGTGCATAGCGAGTCACATCTTCATTGGCACTGGTGAGAATGCGGAACTCATCATTCCTGCCATCCCCATTGGGGGTAAAAGCATTGGGTATCCAGAAGTCGGTGCAGGTTTCCACTACAATGGTATCCGAGTCGAAGCAATCGCCCCGGCCGGCCCAAACATAATAGGTTCCGGGCAGACTGACCTCAAAGTAGCGGGTCTGGCTGCCATCCTGCCATTCATATTGCATTGTCGTGTCTATGGCTCCTGCATCCAGACGGATGGAAGAAACATTGCAAAGGTAGAGGGTATCCGGCCCCAGGTTGATGGTAGGAGCCTGATTAACATACAACTCCACGGAATCTCTCCCAATACATCCTTTGTCGTCTTCGACGATCACCCAATACAAACCGGTTTTGAACACAGAGATGGAGGGCTGAATACTTCCGTCCTGCCAGGTATAGCGAGCAAAACCCGGCCCGGGTGTAAATGTGATGATTTCGTTGGAGCAGATAATGGTATCCTCTCCCAGGTTGATATCAGGCAGGGGCTGGAGTTGTAAGGTCACCGTATCGTATTGTACACAGGAGCTGATGGTATCAGTGACGGCAATCCAGTATGCACCGGCATTGCTGGTGGTAAAGCTGGGGCTGGTGGAGTTGTCGAACCAGCGATAGGAGTATTGACCGCTGTCGGCGGTGAAAGTGATGCTATGCCCGTCGCAGATGATGGTATCGTTGCCCAGGTCCACATCCGGACTGGTATCAAAAAAGATGTATAGGGAATCCTTCAGGGTGCAATTCCCCAGGGTTGCTTCTACCCAGTACATCCCCGAGTCGCGTACAGTAATACTGGTAGTGGTTTCTCCGGTGCTCCAGATTACATTGGTTTTTTCTGCCCCGGCATCCAGCACGATAGAGTCGCCCGGGCAGATCAGTTTATCATCTCCCAGGTTAAGGTTGGAGTAGTTGGAATAGTATCCGTAGCGTACTCCGTTCCCATCGCTGCCATTGATAATACCGATATGAAAATAACTGGAAGAGTTGGTGATCAGCGAGGCGGAGCTTAACGGGACAAAGGTGCTCCAATTCACCGAGGCGGCCACAAACGCACCCCCGCTGCCCGGCACGGGGAAAAACATATTGGGGTTAACCAGGGTGGGGTTGCCATTGAGTGTGAAGTCGGTTTCACTGCCGGCATTCACGATGAGGATAGCCCCGAAATACTCATTGGTGGTTCGGGTGAAACTGACCGCCACCGATCCGGTGCAGTCGATGGGAGGCAGCAGGGCTGCACCCATTTCACAACCGGTGCCCGAGACGTGCAAGACATAAATGTTTTCGGTTGCCAGAATATAGACCGTACTGTCTGTGAGTTCAATCATATAAATCTCACCCTGATCGATATTGCTTACCGGGCTTGCGCCACCATTGATGAAGATGTCTGTATTGTTTGTGGTTCCGGTAATATAGATCCGGTCGTTAATGGTTTCGTTCAAAAAGCCTCTCACCGCAATGTATTCCGTCCCCAGCACACTCACCGGCACAATCTGGTCGCCCATCAGATCCTGACAAGTTTGTCCGGAAGCCTGCACCTGGTCATCCTTGATGGTGATGGCGATGGGTTTATTGGAAGTTACGATGGATCCCCCCAGGTGGGCCGCTGCACTTTGCCCTGCGGCTGTCGCAGAATAGGTTTGTCCGCGCTGCAGGGTGATGTTGAAGGGAATATTGGCCGGATGACCTATGATGGCTGCTGCGGGAGTAATGGTCACCTGGGTATAGGGTTCGGTGGCGACAATATCGAAGGAGCTTTTGGCGGCCGGACTGGCAGCCAGGCTGTTGCCAAAACTGTTCTGCATCGGGATCACAAAACTGTTTCCCAGGGCATTGCTGCCTTTAAGGGTAAAGATCTCGGGGTTGCAATTGCAAATAGTGGAGGCCACTTCATAGTATGCCGTTACGGGCTTGGTGGCCTTGATCGACAATCCGAAGTTCAGAATAGTATTCGCGGGTTTATTCTCAATATCATCGATAAAACTGGTAAGGTCGATATTTACGGTATTGAATGCCGGCACCCAGGCTGTGATGGGTGTGAAGCCGGGATTGGCCGGCTGGGAGATGATCACATCCGAGGATTCGGAAAAGGCGGACAGGCGAAGGAAGATGGGGCGGTCGTTGGAAGCCAGGTTCTCGCTGACCTCCGGTGCAGCAAACCAGAAAAGGGTGTCGGTTTGTCCCCGTATGCCTTGATAAGTGAGTGAAAACACAAAAAGGAACAGCCAAATGCCGGTTTGCTTAAAGCAGGCCAAAGCCATTCTTCTTGATCTGATAGTGTTTGTGGTCATTGATCCCATATTCTTAGCAATCAGCAATATTAGCATTTATCGGCCAAACTGCAAAGCAGGAGGCCTCTGAGTATAACAGACCCATTCCTCAGGCCAGAGGTTGCCGTATCGGTGTGTCCTTATGCTTCTTTATTTGAGTCGGAAGGATCTTCCTTACCACTGGGAGCCCGTATTCCCAGGGACTTTGCAATGGAATGGGCAGCAAGTGGTGCCGTCAGGAAAATGAAAAGCACAATGAGCAAGGCTTTTAGAATGATAAGCCAGGTGCTGAAATGAAGACTTATCCCGATCAAAATCAGAAGAATTCCAAAGGACGTGGCCTTGGTGGTGGCGTGCAAACGGCTGAAGATATCCCCGAATCGAAGTATCCCGAGGGCGGCGATAAGTATGAAGCAGGCGCCAAGAAAGATGATGATATCAGGGATCATTTTTGAAGGTTCTTTTGTCTGAGGTAGGTAGAGATGGCTACCGTACCGATGAAAGAGATCAGGGCAATAACCAGGGGTATATCCATATAAAACGGATCCCCAGTCATAACACTGTAAACCAGGATAAAGCCCATTACCACCGAAGCGATCAGGTCGAGGGCCACCACCCGGTCGTTCACCTCCGGCCCCTTCACCAGGCGAATGAAAGTGAGCAAGAGGGCAATCAGCAAAAGCCCCATCGACAAGTAAAGCCAAAGGCTGATGTGGTCGTGTTCGCCCATTATTCCAGCATCTTTTTTATGTAATTCTGAATCTGTACGATCTCCTTGCGCAAGGCCGCTTCCTGATGAATATAGAGAGCGTGTATCCGCATCCGCTTCAGGTCTTCGCTGACATCCACGATGAGGGTTCCCGGGGTCATTGAAATGGTGTGTACGCAAAGGGCAATGCCCCGGCGGCTCTCAAGAATGATGTCGGTTTCAAAAAAGCCAGGCCGGATGCGCATTTTCGGTCGAAATACATCGACCGCAATGATCAGGTTCGATTTCACCAGGTTTTGCAGGTAGTGTAGCAGAAAGAGGAAACTGTATAGTAGTCGTTTCATCATCATTGCAATTTTATATTCCCAAAACGGCCTCAATATATCGCGCAGGCTCGTAGAGCATTTCTGCCGCTTTCATTGCCCAAAGGTATACAGGGCGGGCAAAAATCCCCATCAGGAGGCTGGCCAGTCCCAGTATGGCAGAAGGCAGCAGCGCCCTCCATCCAAGGCGTATTGTATGCTCATTTTCTTGTTCTTCATCCTTTGTTTTCAGAAAAGCTTCGTTCCAGATTTTGATCATCGAAAACAAGGTCAGCATAGCTGTGAGGACCGCCACAGCCGTAATCACGAAAGCCCCGGCTTCTATTCCTGATTTGATCAGAATGAACTTTGCGAAGAAACCGGATATGGGCGGTATTCCAGCGAGGGCAAAGGCAGGCAGGAGGAAAAGGACGGCCAGCTGGGGATGGCTTTTGTACAAGCCTCCGAGCTCTTTCAGTTGGAAAGAGCCACTCACTTTCTCTATCATCCCTGCTACCAGGAAGGCATTGGTTTTGGCGATCATATTATGGATCACAAAGAAGATGGCTCCGGCCAGGGCCAGGGGGGTGAAAACAGCCAGGCCCATCACCATATAACCGATCTGACTGATAATATGATAGGAAAGAATCCTCCGGCTTTCGTTCTGCGCCATCGCAGCCATTCCCCCACTCAACATCGTGGCCCCGGCTGCAACGCCAAACAGGCTGTGCCAAAATACTGGATCCTGAATGAATATGAGGGTAAAAAGTCGGAGCAGAACATATACGCCTGCCTTAGTGAGCAGTCCGGCAAACAGAGCGGTGATCGTGATATTAGGGGTTGGATAGGAGGCCGGCAACCAGAAAAAGAGTGGAAAAAGGGCTGATTTGATTCCGAAAGCCAGAAATACCATCATTGCCGGAGTGTTCAGCCAGGAAAGATCATCGGCCTGCCTTATGAGCCAGGCCAGGTGCGCCATATTCAGGCTTCCTGTTTTACCGTAGAGCAAACCTATTCCGGCCAGAAAAAAGAAGGATGCCAATAGGTTTAGCGCCAGATATTTGATGCCGCCTTTAAGCTGGGCTTTGAGGCTCCCGTAGGTGATGAGCACGAAGGAGGAAATCAGGATAAGTTCAAACCAGACAAAGAGGTTGAAGACATCCCCGCTGATGAAGGCCCCGTTCAGGCCCATAGTGAGGGAAAAGAAGAAGATATAAAAGCGGCTCATCCCGGGCTTCCAATCCATAAAGCTTATGGAATAAATGGAGATACAAAGCAGAATTAGCGAAGTGACCAGGAGCATCCCGGCGCTGAGTGGATCGATGACGAGGCTGATTCCATATGGTGCAATCCAACCGCCCATCTGCAAAACCTGAATGCCTTCGCTCATCACCTTCCGGAATATCATTCCATTCACCAGAAAAAGGACAATACTACCCGCCACGCCGATGATCCGGGAAACAGGTCTTGATCTATTGAAGATCAAAATGATCATCCACAATAAGGGAATAAGTATGGGCAAAGCTGTTTGCATCAGGATTCGGTGGGTTTTACTTCGTCCAGATCGTCGGAACCGGTGATCTCAAAGTATTTATACTTCAGTGCCAGGGTAAAAGCCACCACGCCCAACCCAATGACAATCGCCGTGAGGACGAGGGCCTGAGGCAGGGGATCGGCCATCCCCTGCCCATTCCCTTCACCATCCGTGAAGGGAGGGGCATTGCTGATCAGCCCGGCAGAAAGAAAAATGAGCAGATTGGTGGCGTTGCTCAGGAAAATGATGCCAATAATGAACTTCAGGATACTCCGCCTCAGGATCATATAAACCCCCGCGGTATACAAAATGCCGGTCAGTATGGCCATCACGCTTTCCATCACACAAACTTTTTCAGTGAAAACAAAAAACTCAGGCTCACCCCTATCACGGTCAGGAAGATTCCGAGATCAAAGAGAAGGGGGGTGCCAACTTTGAGGGCTTCTCGTGGAAGCAGAGCAATCCAGACTCCTTGCATCAGGACCTCTCCGGTCAGCAGGGCCGGGAACATACTCAATAGTACCAGACTGAGCCCCGAAGCCAGAAAAATGCGCGGGGGGAAAAGCAGGCGCCCCAAAGCATAATCCGGAGTATAGGCGAAGCCCTGAAAAACCACAGATAAGCCCGCCAGTAATCCGCCTATAAAGCCTCCGCCCGGGAGGTTGTGGCCGCGCAGCAATGCAATGAAAGCGAACAGCAATAAGAGCCATCGCACATACTTCTCTGCCAGTTGCAATACATTGGAATTCATTCTCTCCTCCTGTTTTTGCTCAACAACACAAACACACCCAGGGCGGCCACAACAAGTACAGCTGCTTCTCCAAGGGTATCCAGCGCTCGAAAATCAACCAGAATAACATTAACCGCATTGCGTCCGTAAGCCTGAGCATAACTGTTTTCAAGATAAAAATCCGAGACCCCTTTCAAGGTTTCGGTATTGGATGCCTTCAGAGCCAAAAGGGTCATAATGCTGCCAAACACCAATGCAATACCCAGATCCCGGAATTTAGCTAATCGGGCAGATAAGCGCGCAAAACGGGGAAGGCGTTGCAGTACAAGCACAAACAACACAACAGTGAGGGTTTCAGCCAGAATCTGGGTGATGGCCAGGTCGATAGCACTGTAATACATAAAGATGAGAGCGAGCCCGTAGCCTGTAACCCCCATCCCGATGATGGCACTGATGCGTTTGCTTGAAAGGACAGTCAGCACAGTTCCCAGAATCATCATTGCCACCAGACCCAGGATATAAAAAGGGTACTCCCCTGGAGGGAAAACCAGCAGCCTGTCATTCGAGACAAGGAAGAGATACCACAATAATACGCTGGAAATAAGGATGATGGTAATAATATAATAGCGATGATAACCGTGCTGGATCACTTGATTCTTTTTATCAGAAAAGCGCACAACTGCGTCAATGGACTGAAAGAACACATCAATGAAATAAAAGCGCACCCAGGCTGCATTCAAACGGTGCCAGCGCTGCATCAGGTTTTCGTTGCATAATAAGAACCAGGAAAGGATGCCTCCCAGGGCTACGGTAAGGGCACTGAGCAGCAGCACGGTATTGAAGCCGTGCCAGAGCTTGATCTCCACATTTCCGGGCGAGGGGTGAATGGCTTCCAGGGCAGACTGAAGGAGGGTGTTTCCCAGCAGTCCGGGCAATAAACCGAAAACCAGGCTGCTCAGGGCCAACAGCAGGGGGACGAGGATGAGCAGAGATCCACGCTTTTCCTTTACAGCAGGGAGCGCAGGATTACGTGGGCCCAGAAAAACACGGATGACCAGGCTGGTGGACACAGCCACCATCAGCACATTAGAGAAAACTCCGATCACCATCACGGCCAGGGCGATATCAGGAAGCTGAAGAGTTGCCTCATAAATGAGCTCTTTACCCAGAAAGCCCAGCATTGGCGGGAATCCTGCCATCGACAAGACGGCAAGGAGCGTGATCAGAAAACTGTAAGGCATCTCTTTCCTCAACCCGCCCAGCAGGTGCATTTCACGTGTACCCGCCTTTTTGTCGATGGTGCCGGTAATCATAAATAAGGTGGCTTTATACAAGGCGTGTACAAACAGAAAGAGCATTGCAGCTTTAAGTGAAAGAAGTGTGTTTATGCCCATCAACAGGACCAAAACACCCAGGGCGTAGAGGGTGGTATCGGCCAGCAGGCTTTTCAGTTCACTGCGTGTAATTGCAAACCAGGCTCCCAACAACATTGTGAGCAGGCCTGCTCCTGAAACAATATAACTCCACTGGGGCGTACCACCCAGGATGATGTTCAAGCGGGCCAGGAGGAAAAATCCGGCTTTGACCATCGTGGCTGAATGCAGGTAGGCACTGACCGGCGTAGGGGCTTGCATTGCGCCGGGAAGCCAGAAGTGAAAAGGAAACTGCGCTGATTTGGTAAAAATCCCACACAGAATGAGCAGAAGGCCAGGGACATAATACGCGCTCTGCCTGATGGTCTCTGCCTCTGCCAACCAGCCGGCGAAGGTATATGTTCCTGTCACACTTCCCAGAAGCAGTATGCCGCTCAGAAGACAAAGTCCGCCAAAGGTGGTGATATAGAATGCTGTGAAGGCCGATTTCCGTGCACTTTCCCTTTCGTGATGAAAATGGATCAGAAAGAAGGACAAAACAGAAGTAAGTTCCCAGAAAACAAAGAGTTGCAGCAGGTTGGCCGAGAGCACCAAACCGAGCATTGCGCCGCTGAACATCCAGAGCTGGAAGAAGAAGAGATCGGTGCGGGCATAGGGCTTCATATAGGCGTGGGCAAAGAGAAAAACCAGCCCTCCTATACCTGTGATCAGCAAAGCAAAAGCAAGACTCAGCCCATCGAGAAGAAAATCAAACCCAAGGCCGAGCTCCGGTATCCAGGGGAAGGACTCGGTTCGGTTGATCCCTTCTATGACCCCCTGACTTTGGTAAATGAACCAAAAGAAAAAAGCAAATTGAAGCACAGCCATCCAGATGCCGCGGATGCGTTTCAGGGGTGCCGGAAGCAGGAAAAGGGAAGCTCCTGCCAGAAGATAGATGATCAGAATGCCTGTCATACCATAATTTCTTCAACCGGGCTGAAGACTCCAGCCGGGCAGAATACCAACAAGCAGCCGGAGAAAAAGTTATGCGCCTGTGCCCTTGCATATAAGGGGCACAGGCGCATATCCGGATCAGTAATTAAAGATCTCTTCCAGACTGAGTTCCTTCAGGGTTCCCATCTGGGCCAGGATATTCATATCCAGGTTTTCCTTCTTGCCCATTATCAGGTATATGTAGCTGTTTCCAGCGATGTACTGGTTAAAGAAGGCTTCAAACTCATCCAGGCTCATCTCCTGCATCTGTGCATACACATCGCGCCGGATATCATAATCAATCCCCTGATCCTGCAGCCTTTGCCAGGTCCAGAATATCCGGGTTTTGATGATGCGCTCGGTTTCGATCTTTTTCATAATGCTCTCCCTGGCCAGGTCGTATTGCTGCTGGGCGCGGGGCATCTCATTCATCAGCTCCATCAGGGCATCGGTGGCAATATTGAGCTTGTCGCCCTGGGTTCCTACAAAACCATAGAGATAGAAAGGATCTTCTTTTTTCTGCGGAATAGAGAAGGCGGAGAAGGCGGCATAAGCCAGGGCCTTGGATTCGCGAATTTCCTGAAAGACGATAGAAGACAGTCCACTCCCGAAATACTCGCCGAAAAGTTGGGCTGCCGGAATCAGGGAGGCATCAAACTCAGGGCCTTTGGCCAGCATCAGAATGTTGGCCTGGACCATATCGTATTCCACAAAATAAACCAGGTCCTGATCGGTATTCTGAAAGGGGAAATTTTTTGCCGGGGGATAATCAAGCAAGGTCTCAGGGACATTGTGTTTAGCCAGCAGCAAACTGCTTACCTCATCGGGACTTTTCTTTCCATAGTAAAAAATGCGGTGCTTGTAGGATGTCAGTTGACGGAGCACCTCTGTCAGCTTCGAGGGATCCAGTGCCCGAAGGCTGTCCTCCGGAAGAATGTGCGTGAAGGGGTTCTCAGCCCCGTATTTGCCGTAATTGAAGAGGGCCCGCCATAAAATGGCATCCTTGTCGAGTTTGCTGTCCATCCTTTTCTTAAGTATGCCGTCCACATAATCCCGGAAAGCATCTTCATCGGGCTGAACAGAGGATAAGATGTGCTCCAGCAAGTCGACCCCTTCTTCCAGAGAGGATTCCAGTCCGGTAATATAGACGTAGCACCGATCATTGCCCGTACTTACATCCATCGTCAGCCCCAGGCGGAACATCTCCTGCTGCAGCTCGGCGGCGGTATACTTTTCCGTTCCCAGATAGGGAAGGTAGTTCACGGCCAAGGGAAGCAACAGATCATTATCCGACCCCATATCCAGGATGTACTGGAGATTGAAGAGTTCATTGGTTTTGTTCTCTATATAGTTGAACTCAAGTCCATTGTCGAGAGAACTTGTATAAATGGATGCAGGGTAATCTACAAAAACAGGCTCCAGGTCCTCGGTTTTCATTTCTTCAAAGCGGACAAAGAATTCCGATTTCTCATCCCGGTTGATCTCTATAGGAGTGATAGGCGGCTTTTCTACTTTTACAATGCGCTGGGGTTCACCGGTACGCTTGTACACCACCACATAATTCTCTCCGTAGTTTTCATTGGCGTACTGCATCACCTCCTCTTTGGTGATCTTCTCCATATTATCAATAAAGGAAAGCTGTTCGCTGTATTCCTGATGGGTGGTAAATCCGTTTACATAGCTGAAGACGCGGGAGAAATTGCTTTCCATCCGCCGGATTTCCCTAAGGCGCATATCGTTGATGATGGCCTCCAGCAGCCAGTCGTCGAACTCCCCTTTTTTAACTTTTTCCACTTCAGCCAGCAACAGGTCTTTTACCTCCTCCAGGCTCTGGCCCTGCCGGGGGCGCCCATAGAAGCTGTGCATTCCGTAGTCTTTCAGGAAATAGGCATAGGATCCTGCATTGAGAACCTTTTGTTCCTGGTTCAGGTTCAGATCGATCAGGCCGGCTTTGCTGTTGCTCAGGATTTTATCGATCAGGCTGACCATCAGATGGTCGTGGCTGCCTACACCGGCATAGCGGAAACTCATCTGCACCGATTCGGCATCGCGGCCATAGACATCCACGGCCTTTGCTTCTGTCAGGGCTTCTTCATTTATGGTTTGTGTTTCAGGGAGTTCGCCTGCTGCCATTGGTCCGAAGTAGCGGTCGATCACCTTTATGGTTTCTTCAAAATCAAGGTCTCCGGCAATGGCTACAGTCATATTGTTAGGAACGTAGTAGGTTTGAGCGAATTCATATATTTTGACCATCGACGGATTTTTGAGATGCTCCGGCAGGCCGATGATGGCTCTTCCATAAGGGTGATTGGGAAAGAGGGCAGCCATCATCGCCGCATTGGCCCGGGTACGGTCCATATCCTGGTACATATTGAATTCTTCATACACTGTTTCCAGCTCTGTATGGAAGAGGCGCAGCACAATATCATTGAAGCGCTCACTTTCCAGCATCGCCCATTTCTCCAGGGCATTGGCAGGGATATCATTGATATACACGGTATAATCCAGGGAGGTTCCCGCATTGGTATTCTTGGCACCCAGGGTGCTTACCATTTTATCGTATTCATTAGGAATGGCGTATTTGGAGGCTTCCGTGGAAAGGCTGTCTATTTCCAGGTAGATGGCAAATTTTTCTGCGCTGTCGGTGGCGGCTCGGTGGGCTTCAAAGCGCTCAGAAATTTGTTCCAGCAGGGCAGATTCTGCCTCCCAGTCGGAAGTACCGATCTCATCGGTTCCTTTGAACATCATATGCTCAAAATAATGGGCCAGCCCGGTGGTTTCCAGCGGGTCGTGGGCAGCGCCGGCACGCACCCCAATCAGGGTAGCCAGCCGTGGCTCGTCCTGATTGACGCTCAGGAAGACCTTCAGCCCATTATCAAGGGTATAGATGCGGGCGTTCAGCGGGTCGTCGCTGTAAGATTCATAAGTGTAGCCATTGGCATCAGTATGCGTACTGCGCTGATACTTTTCTTTGGGCGTACAGGCTACCAGCAGCAGCAACAAGGCTACATTAAGGAGAGATAAAAACTTTTTCATAAGATGATTTGCTTTGGTTTTTCGTGGTGAAGGCCAAAGGTAAGATTTGCAGCGGAATGGAGGAAAGCTGGATAGAATAAATTTCTTTTAAGCCTCCCTAAAGCTTCCTCCCTATATAGAAGGCGTAACCATAGTGCTGCTTGTATTTCATATACAGCCTGGTCTCGGCACGCTGGTTCTCAATAAAGGCCTCTGCCGTGGAATTCCCGGCGTACTTCTTAAGGAAATCTTCCTGTAGTTTCACCTGGGGTGCATAGAAGTGTTCCGTCCAACATTCTTCAGGCAGAATAAAAGAGGCCACCGGCACATAGCCGGCATCCTGCATCCTGGCAAGGTTTGCCGGTATGGTATCTATCCCCGGATAGGCATCCTCCCAGAATGCTTCAATCTCCTTCGGACGCCGGGAGGTAAACCACGAAGCCTCAGATACCACGATCCAGCCTCCGGGCTTCAGAAAGGGCCTCCATTCCAGCATTCCACGCTCAAAACCTATGTTATAAATGGCGCCTTCCGACCAGATCATATCCAGTTCCTCTTCCCGAAAAGGAAGCTGTTCCATATTCCCAACCATCCCCTGAACGCGGTCCTCTAATTGCAGGCGCGCTGCATTTTTATTGAAGAGATTGATGAATTCGGGAAAAAGGTCCAATCCTCGAATATGCGCGGGGCAGTGTTGTGCCAGCACCATCGTCTGACCACCGGTGCCGCAGCCGATGTCCGCAATGTGTGCCTCCTCTCCAAAGGCTTCCACAAAACTGAGGGCTTTGAGGGTGGCTTCCGGACTGCCCGGGCCTTGCCGTTCGATGCCGGCGTAATATTCGCAGATGAGTTGAAAATCGAAATCGTGTATGGATGTTTGTTCTGTGCTCATTGTAAAGTCTGTTTTGTCCTGCCCCATAACCGAAAGAAGTGGCTCATCGGCAGGCAGTATGGTAAAATAAGTGAATATTGAAATAACCCAGGGCAGGAATCTACCCGGGGAAAAAAAGAACAAAGTCCTGGCATTTCACCACGACTTATGCAGGCACACGCTCCGAAATCACTTTAAACATCCAAAATTATTGATGCTGCGAAGATAGTGTACTTTGTACTATCCTCCAATATTGACGAAATCTTCTTACACTCCTCACTTCGCATTCACTCGTCCTGGTTGAAGAATGTTGCCGGAATCAGCGTCTTTGCCTCTTTCAGATGGTAGTAATAAAAATATCCTGCCACTTTTTCCTGGCGCAGGATGGGAATACTATCCAGGCCTGATGCTTCATTGAAGTATGGTATGAAAAGGGTGGTGTCCATTCGTTTATGTCTTGTGTGCGACAAGAGGACAAGATCACTTCCTGCAGGGATATCCCCATTATGAAGATTAACCTCAAAATACTTATGCGTTCGATGCAGGCTGCCCGAAACATAGAGTTTTTTTCCAAGCGGACCTGCCAGGTAGTGATCAAAATGGGCAGCCGGAAACCAGTTACTGCAGGCAAAGCAGGTCTGTCGCTCCTTCAACATAGGCAGGCGGGTAAGCAAAGCGGGCTTTGCCTGATCCCAACCATACATATCAAGACTGACATCCTTTTCAGGGGAAAGTTTGCCTGAAAGAATGCCTGTTTGGATAATGATGGTGCCAAGGATGATAAGGAGGATATTCAGAATATAGCCTGCAATACTGAGGCGGAGGACGCGCATTTTGATTTTTTCAGAAAGCCAGACTGAAGCCATCAGCGTAGCCGAAAGGTAGGCTGGACCACTCCAGTGCAAAAGGCTTGGCCGTGTGAGTGTGATTCCCAGGAATGTGATGGATATTGGGAAAAAAGAAAGAAAAAGCAATGAAGCCTGCTTTTTTCCAATGATTGTTTTGAGTGCACGATAATGCATCAGGCGATACATCAGCAAAAGGAATAGAATGGGAGAAGCCATCAGAACCTGTCCCATCATCTCCCTGAAGAAATAATCCCAACGAAGTTCCCCTTGCCACACAGCCCTTTCGCTGTGAAAGGAAAAACTCTGAAAGTCGTGTAGCCAATTCCACCATACCACAGGCAGGAGGCAAATCATAGTTATGACAAGCGAAGCATACAAGCGGGGCTTCAGCAGCTGGTCGCGGTGATATAGGGCAAGAAAGCCCAGCATTGCAGGCCAGTAAAAGAGAGCGGAGTATTTGGAAAGGGAAGCAAGGCCAACGAATAATCCAAAGTACATCAGGTTTTGACCTTTGAGCGATCTCTCTGAAATGCTGAAAAGCGTCGCCTGTTCCAGCGCCAGTGCCAGGAACAGTACCAATGCTGCATCGGGCATCGCAAAAAAACCGGAAACCACGGAAAAGTAGGGCGAAGAATGAAAAAGGAGCAGGGCGATCAGGCCGGAAGTATCTCCGGCCAGGCGCCTGGCGATGCGAAAAACAATCCAGGAAGTGAGTGCTGAAAGCAGGATCGGGCCCAGTCGAACCAATACATCGCTGCTAAAGAGCAGGTTAAGTGTTGTGAGCTGAATCATCCAACCGACCATTGGTGGATGGTCAAAATGACTCAGATCCGGGAAACGGGCATATTGCAGATAGTAAACCTCATCATTCCCCAGCTGCAGGAAGAATGCTGCAATGATTTTTATTCCGCTGATTAAGCCAATGAAAATGAGGGCTTTCAGCCGTGTTGTGGTTTTGGGAATATCTGTGTCCATAAAGGAAAGGATGGTCTTCTGAAGTGAGCCCTGCGTTTGATCAGGATAAGCAAAGGAAAGCTTAAGACAATCAGGATAATCATTCGGATAGCGGCCGTTTTCCACGGATCGACGATCGCCTGGCGAGCAGTAAAAGGCTCAATATCATATCTATACAAGGGATTGAACAGTATCTCTGTCCCGTTTTCAAATTGAGCACTGATCCTGATGTACTGGTCTGTGCACTGCATTGGGTAAACAGCTATTGCAGTGTCTTTCCCCATTGAGGCAATTTCTCCGCCCTGGCGTATAAAGCGGACACGCTTCATTTTTCGGTCAAAAGCAATCCGAATTACATTACTGTCGAGGGTAAAGCTATGTAAAACCGGTATATCAGAGAAGAGTTTTTGTTTGGTCCGTAAGCACATCGTGTCTTTGTGAGGCATTTTCACCACCAGGTTCCTCCCACTCCTTAATGCCTCCACAATGTCTGTCTGTTGAAGGCTGTCAGCATAAATCAGGTTTAATGCACGGCCATAATCGCGGGATTGCATCAGGTGAAAATCATCGTTTCCTACCGCGAAAGCCGGATAGCCCGAGCTCAATACTGCATCCCATTGTTCATCATATCGTTTGCCCTGGTTCAGTATCTCCACCAAATCGAACCCGGCAAGAGATTTGAGCTCCCGGGCTTTGTAGCCTCCTGACCACCCAGGGTGTGCCAGCGCGATGAGCGCACTGTTTTTTCGTAAGGTTTGAAGATTATGCTGCTTCTGATGAAAACCCTGGTAGAATGGCTGATCGGACCAGACAGGAGCGGATGCCCCAATCAGTATCTGATGTGTTTTGGAGAAATTGGTGCCGTGCTCATACACAGGAATGAATCCCATACTGTCGCGAAGGCTATTGTTGATGTGCATATAATCCGATATACCGATGATGTCATACCCCAGCGAACGATATAGCGAAAGGAGTTCCTTTTCCGTGACATCCCCGAAAGTCATTCCACCCCACTTCCTCGTATGGGCGTGGAAGTTGGCTCTAAAGATTCTTTTTTTGGAAAGATCCTGATATGGATTGTAGATACTGTCTCCCTTGAAGGCAGAAGCCTCGGGACGGTGGAAGTAGCGAACCGGCAAATAGCTTGCCAGTCCGAACCATAGTATCCCAAGGATTAGAAAAGCAATGATTTGCAACACTTTCTTCATCGCACAGATTTGTGCGAAAAGTGAGCAATCTATGTAAAAAGAGTATTAAGCAGGGATTGAACAATCGTTAAGATTTCGCCTCAAACTAAAGAAGAAATGCTTCGAAATGATTTTTTACAGATTTCGCCCGATCACCACAGCCAGCTCATCCCGATGCACTCTTTCCTGCTTCATCGAATCCCTTTCACGAATAGTGACCGTCTCATCTTCCAGGGTTTGGTGGTCGATGGTTACACAATAGGGTGTGCCGATGGCATCCTGGCGGCGGTATCGCTTCCCGATGGTGTCCTTGTCTTCATAATAGCACATAAACTGCCTTTTCAGGCCGTCCATTATTTCCCTGCCTTTTTCCGGAAGTCCGTCTTTCTTCGTCAGGGGCAGTACGGCCACTTTATAAGGTGCCAGGAAAGCCGGGATACGCATCACCACACGGGTGGAGCCGTCCTCCAGGGCCTCTTCACAATATGCGTAGCTCAGGATGGCAAGGAAGGTGCGATCCAGGCCAATGGAAGTTTCAACCACATAAGGTACATAAGAGCTGTTGGTGTCCGGATCGAAGTATTGCAGCTTTTTGCCGGAATGCTCCTGATGGGCGCCCAGGTCAAAATCGGTGCGGCTGTGAATGCCTTCCAGCTCTTTGAAGCCCATCGGGAACAGGAACTCTATATCGGTGGCGGCATTGGCGTAATGCGCCAGTTTCTCGTGATCGTGAAAGCGGTAATACTCGGCCGGAATGCCCAGGCCCTGATGCCATTTTATGCGTTCGGTTTTCCAGTATTCAAACCATTCTTTCTCCGTACCGGGCTGGATGAAGAACTGCATCTCCATCTGCTCAAATTCACGCATCCGAAAAATGAACTGCCGGGCCACGATTTCGTTGCGGAAAGCCTTTCCCACCTGGGCAATTCCAAAAGGCAGCTTCATCCTGCCTGTTTTCTGTACGTTCAGGTAATTCACAAAAATACCCTGGGCAGTCTCCGGGCGCAGGTATATCGTATTGGCAGCATCGGCTGTACTGCCCATTTTGGTGGAGAACATCAGGTTGAATTGCCGCACTTCCGTCCAGCTTTTTGATCCGCTCAGCGGACAGGAAATCTCCAGATCTTCTATCAGTGTCTTGATGCCATCCAGGTCGTTGTCTTCCATCGACTTGTAGAGCCGTCCCTTGATTTCCTCCATCTGCTGCAGGTATCCCATCACCCGCGGATTGGTCTGGCGGTACACCGCTTCGTCAAAGCTGTCCCCGAAACGTTTGGCTGCCTTGGTGATCTCCTTTTGGATTTTTTCTTCAATCTTCCCCAGATGGTCTTCTACCAGCACATCGGCACGGTATCGCTTCTTGGAATCCTTGTTGTCGATCATCGGATCATTGAAAGCATCCACGTGGCCCGAAGCTTTCCAGGTGGTGGGGTGCATAAAGATGGCAGAATCCAGCCCCACGATATTCTCGTGGTACTGTACCATCGAGCGCCACCAGTACTGGATGATATTGCGCTTTAGTTCTACCCCGTTCTGTCCGTAGTCATATACGGCAGCCAATCCATCATAAATCTCGCTGGACTGAAACACAAACCCATACTCTTTGGCGTGGGCTATGATCTTTTTGAGAAGGTCTTCATTTGCCATCCGGCAAAAATACCAAAAGATTCACGACAGCATTGCAGCAATGCAGATGGAGAAATTCTTCTAACTTAGTCGGCCTTAAAATGAACCCTCTCTGTCGGTCGCTGTTCAGGGAGCTAAATGATGATCAGATGAGAAAATGGCGCATTGAAGACTCGAAGGAGTTATATAATATCCACGGATGGGGGGTGAATTATTTCTCTATCAATGAGAAGGGCAATGTAGTCGTTTCCCCTGCCCGGGATTCCAATGAAGTGGATCTGTATGAATTGATTGAGGAGTTGCAGCTGAGAGATGTTTCCACGCCAGTTCTTCTGCGCTTTCCGGATATTCTGGACAACCGGATTGAGCAGATGGCCAAGTGTTTTGCGCAGGCCAAGACGGAATACGAGTACAAGGGGGACAATTTTCTGGTGTATCCTATCAAGGTCAATCAAATGCGTCCGGTGGTGGAAGAGATCGTTAATCACGGGAAGAAGTTTAATATCGGGCTGGAAGCCGGGAGCAAGCCGGAATTGCACGCCGTCATTGCCATCAATACCGACAGCGACAGCCTGATCATTTGCAATGGGTATAAAGACGAGGATTATATTGAATTGGCCTTGCTGGCGCAGAAAATGGGTCGCCGCATCTATATCGTGGTGGAAAAGCTCAATGAGCTGAGGCTGATCACCCGCATAGCCAAGCGCTTGAAAGTCATCCCGAATATTGGTATACGCATCAAACTGGCCAGCTCGGGCAGTGGCAAATGGGAAGATTCGGGCGGGGATGTCAGTAAGTTCGGCCTGACTTCCAGCGAACTCCTGGAGGCGATGGAGTACCTCGAAGAGCAGGGAATGAAAGAATGCCTCAAGCTGGTGCATTTTCATATTGGCAGTCAGGTGAATAAGATCCGCCGCATCAAGATTGCCCTGCGCGAAGCAGCCCAGTTTTTTGTCCAGCTGCACGCCCACGGCTTCCGGGTGGAGTTTGTGGATGTGGGCGGCGGACTGGGTGTGGACTATGACGGCACCCGTTCGGCCAACAGCGAGAGCAGCATCAATTACAGCATTCAGGAATATGTGAATGATGCGGTGAGCGCCCTGGTGGATGCGGCCGATAAAAACGATATCCCTCATCCCAACATCATCACCGAAAGCGGACGTTCACTCACAGCCCATCACAGTATTTTGGTTTTTGAGGTATTGGAATCGGCGGTGGTGCCAAGCTGGGACGAGGAGGAAGAGGTGAGCGAAGATGACCACGAACTGGTAAGGGAACTCTATGAACAATGGGACAACCTCAACCAGCCCCGGATGCTGGAAACCTGGCACGATGCACAGCAGATCAGAGAAGAGGCGCTTGATCGTTTCAGCCTCGGTTTGCTTGATCTGAAAACCCGGGCACAGGTGGAAAGGCTGTTCTGGTCGGTGGCAAGGGAAATCCATCATATGACACGCAGCATCAAGCACGTACCGGAGGAATTGAATCTGCTTCCCAAATTGCTTGCCGATAAGTACTTCTGCAATTTCAGCCTCTTCCAGTCGCTGCCCGACAGCTGGGCCATCGACCAGATCTTCCCCATTATTCCCCTGCACCGGCACCAGGAACGCCCCGATCGCAATGCTACCTTGCAGGATATTACCTGCGATTCGGACGGGAACATCAGCAATTTCATTTCCACCCGGAATTTCTCCTACTACCTTCCGGTACATTCCCTGAAAAGCCGCGAATCTTACTATATCGGCGTTTTCCTCGTCGGAGCCTACCAGGAAATCCTGGGCGACCTGCACAATCTCTTCGGGGATACCAATGCGGTGCACGTTTCCGTCACCAGCGAGGGTTACCATATCGATCAGATTATCGATGGGGAAACGGTGGCTGAAGTGCTCGACTATGTGCAATACAACGCAAAAAAGCTGGTGCGTACCGTAGAAACCTGGGTAACAGCCTCCGTAAAGCAGGGGCGCATCAGCGCCGAGGAAGGAAAAGAATTCCTCTCCAATTACCGATCAGGGCTTTACGGTTATACCTACCTTGAATAGCTCAAGCCGGCCAGGGGTAATACAATTGCAAAAGCCTGTTGCGGCCTCTTGCTTGTATAAGACAGGCAGGATGGTCATTTATCAATTAATCTTAAAGTTTTCACCATATCTATTTTTATAGATATATTTGCCCTTTGTATTCAAAATGAAAAAGCAAGCCCCTGCTAAGCAGAGAAAAAAAACAAGCATTATGGACAGAATTACTGTAATCGGAGCCGGAAATGTCGGCGCAACCTGTGCAAATGTCATTGCACACAAAGACCTGGCCCGTGAGGTCGTAATGGTAGATATTAAGGAAGGGATGGCAGAAGGTAAAGCCCTGGATATCTGGCAGACTTCTTCGATTAATAATTTCAGCACCCGGGTGGTGGGCGTAACCAACAACTACCTGCGCACCAAAGGCTCAGGAGTAGTGGTGATCACTTCAGGGATGCCGCGTAAACCCGGAATGAGCCGCGACGATCTGATCAAGACCAATGCGGAGATTGTGAAAGATGTGACGGAAAAAGTCATCAAATACTCTCCTGAAGCCATTGTAGTGGTGGTTTCCAATCCTCTCGATGTAATGACCTACGTGGCCTACCGTACCGCAAACAAATCATCCAACAAAGTTTTCGGAATGGCCGGGATTCTTGATACGGGACGTTACAAGGCTTTCATCGCCGAGGCTTTGAATGTGAGCCCGAAAGATGTACACGCGATGCTGTTGGGCGGGCACGGCGACACTATGGTGCCCCTGCCGCGCTATACCTCTGTAAACGGCATTCCCGTGACCGAACTCCTGGCCACCGATGAGATTGAGAAGATCGTGGAGCGCACCCGCAAGGGAGGAGGCGAGCTGGTGAGCCTGATGGGCACCTCTGCCTGGTATGCCCCCGGCGCGGCTGCCGCCCAGATGGTGGAAGCCATCGTGGACGATCAGAAACGCGTATTCCCGGTAAGTGCCTTCCTGAATGGAGAATACGGTCATAAAGACCTTTACCTGGGTGTTCCGGCCAAACTTGGACGCAATGGCATCGATGAAATTATCCAGATCCATCTCGACGCCAGGGAAAAGAAGATGCTGGACGAAAGCGCCGAATCGGTAAAGCAAGTGATCGATGTGCTGAACAAGATGAAGATCCTGGATTAAGCCGTTTCCATCATAAAAGATAAAAAGCCCTGCCTTGTGCGGGGCTTTTTTTTTGCCTGATTGCAGATTACGCAATGGCAGATTATTTGATTTCTGATATGCCCACGTGCACGATTTCGTGATCGATACCCCGACCTGACTCAATGCAAGGACAAGGTGAAAAATGAAAGTGCGCTTGACCGTAAGCTGTGCCTGCGCATCCAGACTGGGTTTTACATCGTTGCTGTTGCCGATTCCCCTATCCAACTCATTTCCGGATCAGAAAGCAGTGCCAAACCCCGGAAGTTCCTGATTTCTCTTATTTTTGCCTTTCTGTAAATCGCAAACCTTAAACAGAAACCTATGAGAAAAACACTTGCTATCCTTGCTTTATGGTCAGTGCTGATACTGGCCGCACCAGGCCTTTCTTATGCCTGCAGCAATTTCCTGATCACCAAGGGAGCTTCCAAAGACGGCTCCACAATGATCAGCTATTCAGCTGATTCCCACGTGCTGTATGGTGAACTGTATCACTGGCCGGCCAAGAAATGGCCGGAAGGCAGTATGCTGGACATCTACGAATGGGATACCGGCAAATACCTCGGGAAGATTCCCCAGGCGAAGGAAACGTACACTGTGAACGGGAATATGAACGAGCATCAACTTGCCATTGGAGAAACCACCTTCGGTGGCCGCAGCGAGCTGGGCAGCCAGGAAGGGGCCATTATGGATTATGGCAGCCTGATGTATATCGCCCTGCAGCGTGCCAAAACCGCCCGTGAGGCGATCAAAGTCATCACCGATCTAATGGCGGAGTTTGGTTATTACAGTTCGGGAGAATCTTTCTCTATCGCCGACCCCAACGAGGTCTGGGTTCTGGAAATGATTGGCAAGGGTGAAGGGGAAAAGGGTGCAGTTTGGGTTGCAGTAAAAATTCCCGATGGATACGTTAGCGGTCACGCCAACCAGGCCCGCATTCGGACCTTCCCGCTGAAAGATCCCGATAACTGTATCTACTCCCCCGATGTCATCGATTTTGCAAGAGAAAAAGGCTGGTTTGACGGGAAAGACAAGGATTTTAGTTTCTCAGACACCTATGCCCCTGTCGATTTTGGCGGTGCACGCTTCTGCGAATCCCGGGTATGGTCTATGTTCCGCCAGGTGAATAGCAATATGGAGCAGTATGAAGACTATGCCCTGGGCCATAATCTGGATAACCGGATGCCCCTCTACATCAAACCTGACCGTAAGATTGGGCTGGAGGATATGTTCAGCTTTATGCGCGACCATTTCCAGGGTACGGCATTGGATATGACCAAAGATATTGGCGCCGGCCCTTATGGCGTACCTTACCGCTGGCGTCCGCTGACCTGGAAGGTGGACGGAGTGAGCTATTGCAATGAAAGAGCCGTAGCCACCCAGCAAACCGGTTTCCACTTCGTAAGCCAATCCCGTTCCTGGCTGCCCGATCCTGTGGGCGGGCTGATCTGGTGGGGCGTGGACGATGCAGCCAACAGCCTCTATATGCCTATCTATGCTTCCAGCACACGTGTGCCTTCTACGGTAGCCGTAGGCAACGGGGATATGATGACCTACAGCCCTACTTCCGCCTTCTGGATTTTTAATGAAGTAGCCAACCTGGCCTACACCCGCTGGAACCATATCTATCCGGAAGTCAAAGCCGAACAGAAAAAACTGGAGAACAAGTTTATGACCTACACCAAGGCCATCGACCAGGCCGCAGCTACCCTCTATGCCCAGGATCCCGCCCTGGCGGTGGAATACCTGACAGATTATACCGTCAGCAATACCGACAAGGCCGTGATGGACTGGCGCAAATTCTATGAGTATCTCTTCGCCCGCTTTATGGACGGCAATACCAAAGAAATTGATCCCGAAAACCGCAACCCCAAAGTGGAGTTCCCGGGATATGGAGAAGAGTGGTACCGTCGCATTGTGGAAGAAACCGGAGATCATTTCAAAGTGCGTGGCAACGATGGACACTAAAATGTTGAGAGGATAGTTTATACGCTGTTTCCCCGAAGCAGTATTCAATCCATCATAAACACTAAGCAGAGGGAAAGCAACCTTAAAAAGGGCGCTCTCCCTCTTTGCTTTTATTGTTCAAGCGAATACCTGGAAAGGGAATTAGCGTACCTTTGTTAGATAATTAACTGATCTTTAAACTTAAGCTCATCGCAATGGATACACAGACCCCCACTCCTGCTGCTCCGAAAGAAAAGAAATCGCGCACCCTGATTCTGATCCTGCTCCTGATCATTGTTGGTCTGGCCGGAGGATTGATCTTTCAGCTCTGCAATACCCGTACAATAATTGAAGAGAAGGTAATAGAAAACCTCACCCTGCAATCGGAGCTGGACTCACTGATGAATGAGCACAGCATCATCAAATACGAATACGGCGCGCTGACGGATTCTCTCGTGGGCAAAGACAGCCTGATACAAGCCAATGCCCAAGAGATCAAAAAACTGATTGCCTCACAGGCCGATTACTACCGTATCCGTAAAAAGCTCGACCTCCTGCGGGGCATCACCCAGGGCTATGTCAATACCATCGACTCCCTTTATACTGAAAACAAAAAACTTCAGGATGAGAACCTGGTGCTCACCGAGAAGTATGAAGCGCAGGTGAGCATTTCACGTCAACTTGAGCAGGATAAAACCGAGCTTACCGACAAGGTGACCCGGGCTTCGGCGCTCAAAGCCTATAATATCAGCGCTGAAGGAATCCGTTACAAATCGTGGGGGGAAGGTGAAAAGGTGACCTACAAGGCCCGCCGGGTGGATGCCGTGAAAATCTGTTTCACCCTGAGTGAAAATCCGGTGGCTGAACCCGGAAAACGCAACATTTATGTTCGACTCGCCCGCCCGGACAATGTCATCGTGACCCAGGGCAACGACGAAACATACACCTTTGATTATCAGGGTGAAAAAATCAATTTCTCTATGAAACAGGAGGTCGACTACCAGAACAAAGCGATGGATGTTTGCCTCGACTGGGAAAAGGTAGCCGAAGGGCCGGCAATGAAGGGTGTATATCACATCTACATCTTTGTGGATGGGGAAGAAATCGGATACAGCCAGTTCGAACTGGAATAGGCTTTTGCCCTGCGTTTCAAACTGAAGATTTCCGGGGGCGGAGGCGCTCTGTCCAGATCAGCCATAATCCGAAGATTACCACATAGAAGAGGGGGCGGAAGAGGTAATCGTGAAAGAGGCTGAAATATGGGGGATCGACCCACATCACCATACACAGGCCAAATACCCTGAACACATTTGTGATATGAATAAGCAGTATTCCCAGGGGAATAAACCAGGCTTTGTGTTTCCAGGCACCGGGCAAAAGGAGGATAAGCAAGGCAAATTGCAGCATTTGCTTCAGGCCTGAGCAGGAACCGTCCACGGCCACCCCCCCGCCATCCGGCATATAAATGATCTGCCCGACAACAGCTACGTCTATCCCCAGCAGGTCGCGCACAATCCAAAGGGTTTGAAGAAAAACGATGCGGCCCATCCCTTCCAGGGTTTCCAGGCTCACCACAGTATGGCCCAGCACCTGATAATGTTGTTCATAAGCCCACCAGCGAAAGGCGTAGTGGATGCCCAGGGTGAGAATGACAAAGATGCCCAGATTAAACAGGCGGGCATTGTCATCTCCGGATCGGAGCCGGTGGAAAAAAGATCGCATTGCGGACTTCACGGTAGCTTATCAGTATTATGCAACCTCTGGCGTTGCAGTCAGTCGTGTCGAATTGAGTATGATTCTGAAGTGGTCTTTTTCCTTTTCCATCGATGATAAAGCACCCACAAGCCGTAGAGGCCGGCAAGCAGCATCATTACGCCCAGGCCGCCATCGATGGGACTTCCGCCAACGGGAGGGTCGCCTCCACCCGGGCCACCCGGAGGAGGGTCAGGCTGGGCATACAGGCCGGTATGCAGGATTACCCATCCCAGCATCATCCCTGACACACGCATTAGCATTCTAAGGAAAAATCCCATTGGATTAAAATAAAACAGCCTTCCAATCCGCGATTGTAAGGTAGCGAAGATATAAAATCGGGCTTTCTTTAGCAATATATTATGCACTTCTGGCCCTTCGGAACAAAATATTGTACAAGGCTTTTCCAAAATACTTCAGATCGGTGCGCCAGGGATGCCTTTCATAGGCCTCCAGGTAGCGCATCTCAGATTCCATTATCTCCTCAAGACTTGAAGGAAGATCAGCATAATAGGGCGGAATCAGTCCCGGTTTGTTTTTTATCCGCTTTTGCTTCAAGTCTTTGTGATACAATTCAAAAAAATGCTGGCTTAAAGGCCTGACGCCGATCAACTTCATTTCTCCCCTCAACAGGTTGATCAGCATCGGAATCTCGTCAATCCAGAAACGCCGCATAATTCGGCCCAGGGTGGAGATGCGAAAATCCCGGTCGAGCTTGCCCCCTTCTTTCAAAGCGTAAAGATTATACACATAGTCCTGAAGATATTCAGAATAAGCGTGCATAGTCCGCAGCTTGTATACTTCTATGACCTTTCCGTCCTTGCCAATGCGGGGAAGCCGGATCAGAATTCCGGTATTCTTCTCTTTCAGCATTCCCGGCTCCCTTTCCTTACGGCAGAGAAAAAAGAGGAACTTTCCCACCTGCCGGGCATCTTCAATAAGAAAGCCGGCCAATGTCAGTCTTCCGAAGGTTTCAGCACGCGACAGCACCCGGTTATTGCCGCGCGTGAGATAAAAGTATATCCTGCGCGTCATCCGCAACTTCGGGAATACCCGCTTTACAATGAAATCGAGAGAATAGTATAGATAATTCAGTCCTGGCGGGTATTTTTTCAGTATCCTTTTTTTGCGTAGAACATACGTCTCTACAAAACCAATGAAAAGTCCCTCGGGCTTTAACTTGTGGTTAACTGAGGCGAAAAATTCATTCAAATTCTGAATATCGTTGATCCTCCTCAAATTGACGACACTTTGAAAAGCTTCATCATCCTCCTTTTCAATATTGAATACGCTGGTGGTGGAAAGGGTAAGGTTATCGGGTGCGCCCAGGTCGCAATGGCAGCTGACGTAGGCAAAAGCCTCGTTCCCTATGGTATCCAGAATCAGTTCTTTCATCGCTTTCTCCGCAGCAAAATTAGCGAATGCCGGGGATATTGATGTTTTATACCGGAAGGAAACCCAGGTAAGATTCTTGGCTGGTTTTCTTATCTTTGCGGCCATTCAAAAGAATGCTGAACCCAGGAAAAAAACAAGGAATGAAAGATAGCTCTCCACGAGATCTTTTCCCTCCCGACCAGGAACGAATCAAACAAAGGGCTGAGAAGGAAAATCTCCTCAGGCAGCGTTCCCGTGTTATCTGGCTCTCCGGACTGTCGGGGGCGGGCAAAACCACCATAGGCAGTGCCCTGGAGGATGCCCTTTTCAAAAAAGGCTTTCTCACCCAGATCCTTGATGGGGACATCGTGCGCAGCGGCATCAACAACAACCTGCACTTCACCCTGGAAGACCGTTTGGAAAACATCCGCCGCATCGCGGAAGTTTCCAAGCTGTTCCTGAACTGCGGCATCATTATTATCAACTGCTTTATCACCCCTACCAACGAGATGCGAAAAATGGTCAGGGACATCATAGGCAAAGAGAATCTGGTGGAAGTGTACATCAATGCCCCCCTGGCTGTATGCGAAGAAAGGGATACCAAAGGATTGAATGGCAAAGCCCGCCGGGGAGAGATTAAGAACTTCACCGGCATCAATTCTCCCTTCGATGAACCGGATCAGGCAGATATTGAGATCCGGACAGATTTGATGAACATCGATGCCTCGGCCGGCAAGCTCCTGGATTTTATCCTTCCAATGATCTCTTATGAGGGCTGATCATCCTTTTTTCAAAAAGAAAAACAATGAAGAAATACAATCTGAATCATCTGCAGGAACTGGAATCGGAGGCCATCTTCATAATGCGCGAACTGGCGGCCCAGTTTGAAAACCCCTGCCTCTTGTTTTCAGGAGGGAAAGACTCTATCGTGCTGGTACACCTGGCCCGCAAAGCTTTCTGGCCTGCCCTGATTCCCTTTCCCCTCGTCCATATCGACACCGGGCACAATTTTGAAGAGACCCTCACTTTCCGCGATACGCTGGTGGAAAAAATCAAGGCACGACTGATCGTTGGCTCAGTACAGGAGTCGATTGACCAGGGACGGGTACAGGAGGAAAAGGGCTTCAATGCCAGCCGCAATGTGCTGCAAACCGTAACCCTGCTGGATACCATCGGGAAATACAAATTTGATGCTGCGATAGGGGGAGGAAGAAGAGATGAAGAAAAGGCACGGGCCAAGGAACGCTTCTTCTCCCATCGGGACGAATTTGGCCAGTGGGATCCCAAAAACCAGCGTCCGGAACTTTGGAATCTCTTCAATGGACGCAAGAACCTGGGCGAACATTTCAGGGTTTTTCCGATCAGCAACTGGACCGAAATGGATGTGTGGCAATACATCTATATGGAGAATATTGAAATCCCCGATCTCTACTTCACCCACGAAAGGGAGGTTTTCTACCGCGACGGCGTCTGGCTGGCCGCCTACGACTTTATGACCCGCCGTCCTGAGGAAACTGTGGAAATGAAGAGGGTCCGGTGCCGCACCATCGGCGATATTTCCTGTACCGGACTAAGCCTTTCGACTGCAGAAAACCTGGAAGACATCATTGGGGAAATTGCGGCCACCCGTGTGACGGAAAGAGGGGGAAGAGCAGATGATCAGCGATCGGAAGCCGCAATGGAGGACCGCAAAAAAGAAGGCTATTTCTAAATCAAGACCCAAAAGCACTTATACAATTATGGATCAGCATACTGAACCGGCTTTTTCAAACAAAGCATATTTGGATATGGAGCTGCTGCGCTTTACAACCGCCGGCAGTGTGGACGATGGCAAAAGCACCCTGATCGGGCGATTGCTTTATGATTCCAAATCCATCTTTGAAGATCAGCTTGAAGCCGTTAAAAGAGCCAGCATAAAAAAGGGCGGAGAGCATATCAACCTGGCTCTCCTGACCGATGGCCTCCGCGCAGAAAGAGAACAAGGCATCACCATCGACGTGGCCTACCGCTATTTTGCCACCCCGAAACGGAAGTTCATCATCGCCGATACACCCGGGCACATCCAATACACCCGGAATATGGTGACCGGTGCCTCCACAGCCAATGCGGCCATCATTCTTATCGATGCACGCAATGGAGTGATAGAGCAAAGCTACCGCCATTCCTACATATCCAGTCTGCTGCAAATCCCCCATATCATCGTCTGCGTGAATAAAATGGATCTGGTGAACTGGGATGAAGAAGTGTATGAGAAGATCAAAGACGACTTCAAGGCCTTTGCCGCCAAGTTGGCCATCCGTGATGTGCGCTTTGTACCCATCAGTGCCCTGCTGGGAGACAATGTGGTGGAAGCTTCTAAAAATATGCCCTGGTACGGAGGCGGTACCCTGCGCTACATCCTGGAGAATATCCATATTGGCAGCGACCACAACCGCATCGACCCGCGCTTCCCGGTGCAGTATGTAATCCGGCCGGAAAGCAATGAATACCACGATTTCCGGGGTTATGCCGGTCGGGTGGCAGGCGGGGTCTTTCGCAAAGGCGATAAGGTAATGGTCTTGCCTTCGGGCTTTACCTCCCACATCAAAGGCATCCATACGATGACCGGAGAACTGGAGGAAGCTTTTCCCCCGCAGAGTGTGGTAATCACCCTGGAAGATGAGCTGGATATCAGCCGGGGTGATATGATTGTCAGGGAGAACAATGTTCCGGAAGTATCCCAGGATATCGACATTATGATCTGCTGGATGCACGAAAGGCCTATGCAGCTCAATGGGAAATACATCCTGATGCATACCACACGCCAGTTGAAGTGTCTGGTGAAGGAAATAAAGTACAAAGTGGATGTGAACAACCTGCATAGAATTGAAGATGGGAATGGCCTGAATATGAATGATATTGCCAGGGTTAGTCTTCGCTCCACCAAACCCATCTTTGCTGACCCTTATCGTACGAACCGCATCACCGGCAGCCTCATCCTGGTGGATGAAGCCACCAACGAAACCGTTGGTGCCGGTATGATCGTCTGAGCCTGCTGCTGGATTGCTGCGCCATTTGTTTTACCTTTGGGGCAAGCTCTGCCATCTATGCGTTTTCAATCCCGTAAGATTTTAGTCACCGGCGCCGATGGATTCATCGGCAGCCATCTCTGCGAACAATTGGTTCGCGAAGGGGCCCGGGTGAGGGCAATGGTGTATTACAATGCCTTTGGCCATTGGGGTTGGCTCGACGATCTTCCTCAGGAGGTGCTATCAGAGATAGAAGTGGTAATGGGGGATGTGCGTGATCCCGAAAGTACCGCCCGGCTTACTGAAGGCTGTGACCTGATTTTCCACCTGGCTGCCCTGATCGGCATCCCTTACAGTTATCAGGCCCCGGCAAGTTATCTGGACACCAATGCCGCCGGAACCCTTCATATTCTACAGGCGGCAAAGCGCCACGCCTGCGAACGCATCCTCATTACTTCCACCTCGGAGGTTTACGGAAGTGCACAGTATATCCCCATCGACGAAAGCCACCCCCGCCAGCCACAGTCGCCCTACAGCGCCAGTAAAATCGCGGCAGATGCCCTGGCCTTGTCCTTCTACCACAGCTTTCAACTCCCTGTTGTCATCGCCCGCCCCTTCAACACTTTCGGCCCCCGACAATCGGCCCGTGCCGTGATCCCCACCATTATCACCCAACTGCTGGCAGAGAAACCCGAGATTGTTCTCGGCGCGCTGCATCCCTTGCGCGACCTTGTTTTTGTGGAGGATACGGTGGAAGGACTGATACGCCTGGCGCTGAGTGAAAAAGCCCTTGGCCGTGAAGTGAATATTGCCACCGGCGAGAATATTGCTGTTATCGCCCTGGCGCAATTGCTAATTTCTATGATTCGCCCCGGCACACCCATACGCCAGGATAGCCAACGCCTCAGACCGCAGGGCAGTGAGGTGGACCAACTGCTGGGAGACCCCAGACTGCTGAAGAAAGTGTGTAAGTGGAAACCTGCCATTCCGCTGAGAGAGGGCCTTGAAAAAACCATCGCCTGGTTTCAGGAGCACAATGATCCCAAAAGGTATAAGACGGATGCATACACCCTTTGAGCCCATCTTTACTTTTATCCGCCGGATTTATGGGGAGGAGGGTGAAATTCATCTGCACCAGCCCCTCTTCGGGCCGGAGGAAGAAGAAGCCGTGCTCCATTGCCTCCGTACTACTGATGTGGCCGCCACCGGGGAATATGTTGCCACTTTTGAAAAACTGCTGACAGACTACAGCGGTGCCCGTCACGCGGTGGCCTGTGTGAATGGCACGGCAGCACTGCATCTGGCCCTCATCGCCCTGGGCATAGGCGCCGGAGATGTTATCCTGACGCAAGCCCTGACTTTTGTCGCTACCCGAAATGCCATTCTTTACAGCGGGGCAGAACCCCTCTTTCTGGATATAGAAGCGGATCAGCTCAGCCTGGATCCTGTCCTCCTCCGCAACTGGTTGGAAAGAAATTCGGTACAAAAAGCCGGACAAACTTTCCTACGGTCAGATGGACGGCGGGTAGCCGCCTGCCTGCCGGTACATACCTTCGGCATTCCGGCCAGGATCAAAAACATTGCATTGGTTTGTCAGGACTTTGGGATTCCCCTGATCGAAGATGCCGCAGAAGCACTGGGTTCCTTTTATGAGAAACAGCATTGTGGAACTTTCGGCAAAGCCGGCATCCTCAGCTTTAATGGCAATAAGCTTATTACCACCGGAGGCGGGGGAGCGCTCATCACCGATGATGAGGCCCTGGCAAATAAAGTGCGCCACCTGAGTACCCAGGCAAAACAAGCCCATCCCTTTGAATATGTGCACGATGCCATTGGCTATAACTACCGGATGCCCAACATTAATGCCGCCATCGGCTGTGCCCAAATGAGGAAGCTGAAAGCCAAACTGGCTTCAAAAAAAGCGCTGGGAGAGGCCTATGAAGATTTCTTCTCCTCCCGGCCGGAGGAGGTGATAAAAACAACGTCTCCGCTCGAATGGAACTACTGGCTGAACAGCATCCTGCTGAAAGATGCCCTTGAGAAAGACCTGTTCATCAAAGAAGCCCACCGGAATGGCATCCGTGTAAGGCCTGCCTGGAAACCCGTACACCACGATGCGGAAGGAAAACGTATCGGAATGGCGCCTCTACCGCTGGACCGGACGGAAGACATTTACCTCCGACTGGTCAACCTGCCCAGCAGCCCGCCCGATGAAAAAAACTTCTACGAATAGGCCTATGGATTACTGTATCCTTGAAGCAGGGGAAGCGTGGAAGCTGCTGGAAGACCAGGTAGAGGATATCTATTTCACACAACAGTACTACCATCTCAACCGCCTGATTCAGGAAGGAGAAGCCCGATGCTTCGTTTTCCGCGACAAAGAAAAATCCTGTCACTATCCCTTCTTGCTGCGCAGCATAGGCGATACCGGGTATTTCGACATTGAAGGGGCCTACGGCTACAACGGGCATAGTCCTGCGTATATGGAACCTGCATTCCGGCAGGCTTTTTTTACTGCCTTCAGCGACTATTGTCAATCTCAGCATATCATCGCCGAGTTTACCCGCTTTCATCCCTTGCTTGCCAACCATCATTTTGCAGAGGGATATATGGATATTACTGTCCGGCAGGAAACCGTGACCGTAGCCTTGCAAAATGGATACGAGGATGTTTGGAACAATGCATATTCCTCCCGCAATCGAAATATGATCCGCAAGGCGGAGAAATCCGGCTTCACCCTCAGGCTTGCCGAAAAGAAGGAAGAATATCTTGCTTTCGGGGAGATGCTGCGGCATCATCTTCGGAAGAAAGGCAGTGATCCCTTTTACCTGTGGCCGGAAGCTTACTATGCGGAACTTTTTCTTTTGAAAGAAAAGTATCGGCACCTCTGGCTGGCTTATCACGAAGGGCAGCTTTCGGGAGGAGCGATGTTTTTATCCTTCGGAAAAACCGGGCACTACCATTTGGCGGCCAGGAGCGGCCCCGGTTTAAAGGCCCCGGTTTCAAACTTTTTGCTCGATGCCGGCATTCGTCAGGCCGTGGAGAGAGGACTGCATCAAATGCACCTGGGCGGAGGGATGAGCCAGGCAGCGGATGACCCGCTGTTATTATTTAAGAAAGGCTTTTCTTCACAAAGCCGGCCATTCCGCATCGGAAGCCGGGTACATAATTCAAAGGTTTACCATCAATTAGTAAGGGAGTGGGAGAAGGATCATCCCGGGATGGCGGAAAGATATGCACACTATTTCCTACGCTACCGCCTCCGCTGAAAAGCTTTCAGCGATAATTGTATATTTACGCTATGAGAACGGTAAAGGTAGAAGCGGGTAAATGGTCCTTTTTTCAAGGCATCCGGGAATTAAGGGAGTACCGCGATCTTTTGTTTGTGCTGGCCTACCGCGATTTCAGGGTGCGGTATGCACAGACCTACCTGGGCTTTGCCTGGGCAGTGGTGCAGCCCGTGGCAATGCTGATCGTCTTTATCCTGGTCTTCAGCAAGGCTGCAAAAGTGGACACCTCCCCCATTCCCTACCCTCTTTTTGCAATGGCGGGGATGAGCGCCTGGACGTACTTCTCCTTTGTGCTCAGTCAATCCGGGAATTCCATCATCGCTGCCCAGGGGATGATACAGAAGATCTATTTCCCACGCTTGATTATCCCCTTATCGAAAGGATTGGTAGGCCTGGTGGATTTTGCCATTTCCTTTGTATTGATTCTTGTGCTGATGCTTTGGTTTCACTACCCGCCTTCCACGCAGATCTGGGCCTTTCCCATTTTTCTTTTCATCACCCTGATCGCTGCCCTGGGCACAGGGATATGGGTTAGTGCCCTTACCATCCGTTTCCGCGATTTGCAGCACGTGATCCCTTTTCTGGTGCAGTTCGGGCTCTTTCTCACGCCCACTGCATATCCCCCTTCCCTGGCGATCAACAACCTGCCGCAATGGCTGGGGGTGGTCTATTACCTGAACCCGATGGCCGGGGTGGTAGAGGGTTTTCGCTGGTCCCTGCTGGGAGGCGTCGCACCCCATCCTTACGCCTGGATCTCCTTCGGGGCCGTCTTTTTGATTTTGATCAGCGGCTTATGGTGGTTCCGGAAGATGGAGCGTGTGATGGCGGATATCGTGTAGTGGGTTGCTATTTCTTTACTAACTTGGTACAATGAAATTGATTGAGTGGAGATCCAAACAATTAAGAACCCTATTCTTAAAAAGTCGATTGACAGAGACAAAATTTTGCTCTATGGACGAGAGGATATGGGCGATTCTGCTAAAGCCCATTCCGATCTAAAACAAGAAGTGCTAAACCCGATTCAGGAGCAGCACAACATACAATAAGCAAGGCCTACCAGCCTTCTCGAATTTGAATAAATGCAACAACAGTTTTCTGAAAGAATGATCCCTCCATCAACCCAACATTCTTTGCGCCCTTTTCCCAGGTTACGCAGAGCCACCATTGGGGTTCTCAATGCAGCGAAGCGAAAGAATATGATACATTGCCTGGTAGAATTCGATGTTACCGAAGCAAGAAGGCAGTTGCGTCAGTTGAGGAAAGATCAAAAGGACTATATTTCCTTTACCGGGTATCTCATTCATTGCGTGGCAAAAAGCGTGGAAAGCAACAAGATTATGCACGCTTACCGGAACAGAAGGAATCAATTGGTCTTGTTCGATGATGTAGATGTAAGCACAACCATCGAAAGAAAGATAGAAGGGAATAGCGAAGTAGTTCCCAGAATCATCCGAAACGCGAACAGAAAAAGCATTGGTGAAATTTCCCGGGAATTGAAGAAAGAAAAAGAAGAAAATGTAAAAGAAGCTGAGGTATTTCGCTCAATGAACCTCTTTTTGGCTTTACCTCCATTCATACGGCAAATGGTGTTCAGGACGCTGGATAAGGCTCCCAAGCTAATGAAGAAAAAAGCAGGAACCATTATGCTCACCTCCATCAATATGGTTGGGACAGGCGCCGGTTGGGGAATCCCTATTGCAACGCATACTCTGAATGTTGCGATCGGGAGTATTGTGGACAGAGTTGTGGAAAAAGAAAACAAATTTGAGACAAGACAGCATCTATGTATTACTTTTAGTTTTGATCACGATATTATTGATGGCGCACCGGCAGCCAGGTTCATTAAGAATCTGAAAAGAAAAGTAGAAGAGGGATCCATTAATGATTAATTGTTGTGATATGGATAAAAACTTTCAGTTGAAAATGATTGGGATTGTCAGAAAGAACGAGAATGGTTTTATCATTGAATTAGCCAAATCGTATCATTCAGCACTTGCAAAGCTGGAAGGTTTCAGTCACCTGCAGATAGTGATGTGGGGGCATCTTACGGACAACCCAATGAGCAGAGCAAATCTTATCACTAAACAGTTGTTTAAGAAAGGGCCGGATGAGGTCGGAGTATTTGCCACAAGGCATCCTTCCAGACCAAATCCTATTCTTATTTCTACTATCTACGTGGAACGAATAGATTTTGAACAAGGGATGATATACACTCCTTTCCTTGACGTAGTGCCTGAGACCCCAGTTCTCGATATAAAACCCTATTTACCAATGGAAAGGGTTAAAAATTGCAGTGTACCATCGTGGCTCTCTCATTGGCCAAAATGGCTCGAAGAGGCAAGCAGTTTTGATTGGCATAATGAAATAAATTTCATCGATATTTAAACTCCGTTTTTAAGCTTTATGCCCGCAACCGCCATCTCCATATCCTCCCTCTCCAAATCCTACCGGATTGGACACCGCACTGAAAAAAGCCTGGGGGCAAACCTCAGGAGCCGCCTCCGCTCTTCCTTTCAGGGCAGCACCCAATACGAAACTTTCTGGGCGCTGAAAGATATTTCAATGGACATCCGGCAAGGGGAGGTTCTGGGGATTATCGGAAGAAATGGCGCAGGCAAGACGACATTGTTAAAGCTGCTCTCACGCATCACTTATCCAACGGAAGGAGGTTTTGAGATTCAGGGGAGGGTGGCCAGCTTGCTGGAAGTAGGAACAGGTTTTCACCCGGAACTTTCCGGCAGGGAGAATATCTTTCTGAACGGAACCATCCTGGGGATGTCGCGGGCCGAAGTGCGCTCCCGATTCGATGAAATTGTGGAATTCTCCGGGGTGGCGCATTTTCTGGATACGCCTGTGAAACGCTACAGCAGCGGAATGTTTGTACGGCTGGCCTTTGCCGTGGCTGCGCACCTGGAACCGGAGGTACTGATTGTGGATGAGGTGCTGGCAGTGGGCGATGCCGCTTTCCAGCGCAAATGCCTGGGCAAAATGGGCGAAGTGGCCCGGCAGGGTCGTACGGTCCTTTTCGTTAGTCATAATATGGGTGCCGTGGGACAACTCTGTTCACGAGCCGTATGGCTCGACCAGGGCAACATCCGCGAAGAAGGCGATACCTCAGAGGTCATTCAGCAATATCTGACCGACACCTCTGAACAGGCCTTCGGAATGGCCCGGCGCAGCGGAACCCAGCAGGTGAGTACCAGCTCGCTCAGCCTGATGAATGCCAAAGAAGAAGCCACCCGCCACTTTCAAATGGGAGACACCCTGGAGATCGACTGGCATTTCCGATTTCAGGAAGACTTTGAAGAGGTCACCCTCAGCCTGAGCCTGCGTAATCTGGCAGGGATAAAGATTACCCATTTACTGAACCACGATACAGGATTCCGCATTGGCGGAAAGGCCGGGGAAGAGAAAAATATCCGCATCCGCTTTCCCGACCTTTGCCTGGCACCGGGAACCTACCGCTTCTCCCTGGGTATTGAGCAGTTCCCCGCCTACCTCGATTCCCTGGAGGATGCCCTGGAGTTTACCATCAGCCAGGGGACAAAAGTGGGCAGGACCAGTGCCTACCCATCCAATGTGATTGCCTATATGCCCACTGAATGGAGGTTTCTGTAAAATGGAGAGCACACAACATACCCGTCCGAGTCTGGGTGCCAACCTGAGCGTGAAGAATGAAGAGCACCGCATTCTGCGCCAGCATCTCGAAAACCTAAAGCAGTTTTGCGATGAGATTGTGGTTACAGTAGATGAGGAAAGCACCGACAATACTTTTGCCATCTGTAAGGAATACACCGACAAGGTATTCTACATCAAAAGCGGCGATTATTCTGATTATATCCGCCGGGCCGGCTCAGAAAAGCTCAGTACTGACTGGGAGCTTTGGGTGGATGCCGACTTTCTTTTCCCGGAGGCTACGAGGAATGAAATAAGACAAGTAATCCAACAAGCTGAAGCCAGCTGCTGCGAACTTCCGCTTGTGAATTACTACTTTGGGAAATGGTTTACCTATCCCCGGCATTGGGAGCATCATATCCGTTTGTTTGACCGGTCGAAAGTTACTTATTCCCGCAACGACCTGCACGAGTGGGAATTCAGCTATCCCTCCTCTCCACAAAGGCTCAAGAACCCATTTCTTCATTATGGTCACCCTTCCATCGAAGGTTTCATTCAGCAGCTTAACAGATACTCCAGTATAGATATTCCTGCCATTGAAGCGGCGGGAAAAGGGGGTCTTTTTCAACGTTCTTTCGGGGAGATCAAGGAAAAAGACTTGGTAAGGGATCCGCTGCAATATTTCGATTTCTATTACAACAATCTTGATTTTCGAAAAGAAGGAATGTTTGGGGCCATTTACGCCTGGGTTTTTTCATTCTATGCCTTCGCAGAAAAGGCAAAGATTGTGGAACATCGATATAAGCAAGAAAGCAGATGGCAGGAAGGAGTTATTGATATCGAACAGGCATACCGCTTGATCCGTGAAGAGGGGTTTGAACATCACAGCGCTCCGGTATTAAGCAACAGCCGCTTCTATAAGGTTAAGAAGATTGTCCGGGGACTGACGCCCCCTTATCTGGCGGTTTTATTGAAGCGTACATTCCTCAAAGCCTTCTATCCTTAAAGGGGGCGCAATGCTGGCAAAAGTCATTGAGCATTGATCAGGTAAACACTGCTCTGGCGACTTTGGTACGAATCCAGGAGTTGTCCATCATTTTCATAAGGTTTAACTATCGTTTTATCTATCGACTGCCCATCTTTTACAAATGGGTTAGAAAAAACAAGCCAAACCTCACCCCTCAAGGCCGTAAGGTCAGAATAGATTTCTTTTTCATTACTCCAGTCTTCCTCCCCTTCAATTATCTTTCCCGGTACTTTTATCCCATTTGTTTTATGGTAATACTGATATGTAGGTATAGCCATAAAATGCACGTAAACAAGTTGATCGTCATCAAAATGATCTACCATATACTCCCAGGCGTTCTTAAACTTAACGATGTGAATCGGGTAATGAAGATATCCGGGCGCAATGAGGATGACACACAAAACAATGGAAACCAAGGCCCCTGATTTGTTTAATTGCAATACCAGAAAATGCAGGCTATATGCCACAGGAAAAAGGAAGGAAACAGAGAGATAAAGCAGAAGTCGGGGTGCAAAAGGATACAGGGTCAATGCTGAAATAATCCATTGAAGAATAATGGGGAAGAAGACAAAATACAGAATCTGATATTTCTTATCTTTTACCATTTGGATTGTGCCCATTAAAAACAGCAAGGCAAGCAGCGCTAATAATAAGTAGCTCGGCATATTATCATTGAAAGAAAAGACTATCATCTTATTTGCAACTACAGCAGGATACTTGATAATCCAATGATAGAACTCTAAACGAAATGGGTTGGCAGGAGGAAAGTGTGCTGCCCAGAACCCTTTTAAATAAACCATTCCATCTAATTGGAGGAGGTAGGTTGAAATAAAGAAACTGAAAACAATAAACCAGAGCGTATATAGAATCAGTTCTTTTTTTATCGACTTATCTCCTGCCGACATCATCACCTTTAATCGATATAAGCCAAGGACAAATAACACCAGGGGTGCAGTAAAACTGCTTAAAATGGAAATGATGCCGCTGAATAATAAGATCACATATTTTCGCTTGGATTCAGTTTTCTCGGAATTGGGAATGAGAAGATTACCTAAGAACAGCGCAAAGAAGAGATCCACAGCGTAGGGTTTCAATTCGCTTGCATACCTTATCTGAAAGAGGGTTATAGCAAAGAGTGCCAGAAGGAATAATGCTACGCCACGGCTTGCCCTGAGCTTCAAAGAAAAGGAGTAAACCAGAAAGAGGGAGGCTATTGAAGCCAGGAGTGGTATGATGCGAAGTGCAAAATCATTGACGCCAAAAAGCACAGTCATACATTTCACACTCAACAGGAAAAGGGGAGCGGAGTACTGCCCCCTTTCAGAAAGGAATAGAAGTTCCGGGAAAGTATGGTCCAAAATATTCAGGGCCAAACTGGCCTCCTCGAGAATAAAGTCCCTATTGATTAAGAACTGAAGCAGCCGGAGTATGACCCCGATCAGAATCAACCATCCCCAGAGATTCTTTTCATTAATAAGGGAATTTTGAGTAGAAGGCTTGAATGGAACAAAAGCATTACGATAAAAGACGCCACCTCTCATAGTTTACCGCTCTTGGAAATACTCACCACCACTGCCACCACTTCCGGCCGCGCTTGTCCTCATCCTCACTGTAATAACCGTAGCCATAACCATATCCGTAGCCGTAGCCGTAGCCGGATCCCCAGGCAGAGTGACGGCTGAGCTTAACATCATTCACCAGTAAGCAAAGATCCCGCAGGCCACGGTCTTCCACATCCTTAATGATATTGGCGAAAACCTTCCGGTTTGTGAAATGCTGCCGCACCACAAAAATATTGGCATCCGAATGCTTCATCAGCAGGAAAGGATCTGTGACCAGGCCTACCGGAGGGGTGTCAATCAGGATGTAATCATACATTCCGCGCAAAACCCGAAACAGCTCACTTGTTTTCTCCCTGGCAATCAGTTCGGCGGGATTGGGGGGCACCGGACCTCCCATTATCACATCCAGATTCTCCAGCGGTGCGGGCTGAATCACTTCCTCCAGGCTGTGTTTGCCCGTCAGGTAGCTGCTCAGCCCTTTAGCATTGCTTAGGCCAAACTCCTTATATATCTTAGGCTTACGCAAATCAAAGCCCAGCAAAAGGGTTTTCTTTCCGAACAAAGCAAAAATGGAGGCCAGGTTGATACTCACAAAAGTCTTTCCTTCCCCTACCATCGTTGAGGTGATCAGGATTACCTGCTTTTCTCCCCCTTCACCAAGATAGTTGAGGTTGGTCCTGACCAGGCGGAAAGACTCCGATACGGCCGATTTCGGATTGTCGCTCACCACAATCTTGGATTCCCTGGGACTGTGAATAATATGCCCGACTATGGGCAGCTTGCTGGCTTTCTCCACATCCTTCCGTTCCACGATCTTATCATTCATATAATCGCGCAGAAAGATGAAGGCCAAGGGCAGGGCCAATCCCAGAATGATCGCGATCAGGTAGTTATTGGATGTCTTGGGATATACTTTCGCCGCATAGCGTGCCGGATCAATGACTTTGCTGTCGGGGGTATTGGAAGCCCTGGCAATGGCCGCTTCTGCACGGCGCTCAAGCAGGTAGGTATAGATTTGGTCTTTGACATTCAGATTGCGTTGAATATTCTGGAGGCGACGTTCGGTCAGGGGAAGGGTTTGCAGTTCATTACGCAGCTTGCGTACATTCTGCTGTATGCTCTCTTCCCTGATCCTGGCCAACGCCCTGACATTGTTAATGTTTTCCTGCAACACCTGGCGCGCCGACTCCAACTTCACATCCAATTCTTTCAGGTACGGATTTTGCGAGGTGGAAGTGCGCATCAGTAATTTCTTCTCCGAAACCAATTGATTGAATTCCGCCACCACCTCCCCCAGGCTTCCTTCATCCAAGCCCACTGAAGCCGGTGCAATGAGTTTCTCTTCCCCGTATGTTTTCTGGTTCACGTACTCCTCCAGATAATCCAGATAACGGCCGCGTAAATCCTCCGAAACAAGCTGGGCATCCAGGATACTTAGGCGGTTCAGATACTGTCCCGGCTCTGTCCCGCTCTCCATAACAGAGGCAGAAGAACGAAAGTTTTCCAACTCCTCTTCCACCACCCCCATTGAGTCGCTCAGAACTGCCAGCTGCTCATCAATAAAATCAATGGTGCGCTTGGCATTCAGGTTTTTCTCATCCAACTCGGTATCAATGTATACCTTCGTCAGCTCATTGAGGAAATCGATGGCTTTCTGGGCGTTCGGACTCCGGATAGAGAGGCGGAGAATGGAAGCTTCCTCATTCACGGGCTCTATCCTCACATTGCTGAACTGGCTGGTGAGCTGATCCAGCGTATTGAAAAAGAAGTGAAAATCACGGCCGATCCAGCCATCCTGAAAATCTTCGGTCAGGTAGATCTTGAAAGCGAAATAATGTGTGGATACCGGCTCTCCGAAATGGTATTCTCCCAGGACATCCGTTGGCGGACTGATTTCTTCCACGATCTCATTGCGGGCGTAATTATACACTACCATCCGCTCCTGTTTGGGCAATTCAATCACATAACGGTCACGCGATAATACCCGGAGGTTGAAGGCGGCATTAACCAGTTGATTGTGGCTGGTATCGATGATCACTTCAAAAGGATGTTTGGGATACAACTCCCTTACCCTGTACTTCCCTTCAATAAAGTAAGTCGTGATCAGGTTGAGCGATCGCACTGCCGTATTTACGGTCTGATACGACTGAAGCGCGATGCGTGTGTTCTGCATCGTGGCCTGATTGCTGAACATATCAATATTCCGGATGATCTTCATCGGACGCTCATTCCGGTCTTTGAGCATCAGGGTGGTGCTCACCTCATAAACGGGCTCAGTATAATGGTTGAAAAAGTAAGCGATTCCCAGGCTCAGAAAGAGGGAAAGAATGATCAGATACCAGTACGACAGTATTTTAAGCGCCAGGGCCTTGATATCCGGGCCTTCATCCTGCAAGGGCTCCCCTCCGTAATATGTTTCTTTTCCACTCACAGGCTCAATACACGAATCAGGGTTATGACAGAGACTATCAGGCCTACCGTGCCACTTATCTGGGCAAGATTGGAGCCCAGAATACGGGCTTTCATTGGTGCTACATACAGCATATCTCCCGGAAGGACATAAATGTGCTCGTTCAGGAAAACAGCCGGGTCGGTAAGATCAAGGGTATAGGTATAAACGCTATCATTCACAGTACGGATCAGCTTGACTTCCTGCCGGTTGCCCCAGGCGGTGATGTCTCCGCTCTGGGCGAGCACCTCGAAAATATTGGTTTTGTCACTCAGGAGGTTCACTGGTCCGGGCGACCCTACTTCTCCCATAACCATAACCCTGGCATTGGCCAGCCTGAGCGAGACATAACTGTCTTTCAGGAACAGGTTCACTTCTGTTTGCACCCTCTGGCGTGCTTCGGAGATGCTCAGTCCTGCCAAAGCCAGTTTCCCCAGCACCGGCATCGTGACCTCACCTTTCTCATCCACCTGGTATCCATTGTAATAGAAATACTCCGGGGAATACACAGCCGACTCTTCCAGAAGATTGAAAAAATCGTAGGTTTTTTCTTCCCATCCTGTCACACGGATATGAAGATAATCTCCGGCTTTGATGGTATGCGACCCTGAAGCCGGCAAAGGATAGGATGCGGAGATCCGGTTGGCATCTTCCTGGATGTAGGCTAATTGTTTGTAGGTTACGCAGGAGGAAAGAAGAAGAAGCAGGGGCAACAGCAGCTGCAGGCCCATCCGGACCCGGGAGGTGCTTCTTTGGTTTGAAAAGTCCTTGAACACAATAAAATCCCCAGTCTAAATTATCTCCACGAAATTAAGTAATGTTTAACTTATTTGAGGTTGAAAAGGTTACACCCGCGGCTTTTGTGTATTTTTACGCCACCAATATCTGAACCGCTATGGCCAATAAACTGATGGATCCCATCGGCCGTTTGATGGGACTGCGTTACAAATCTCATCCCTGGCACGGGGTGGATATCGGAAAAGAGGCACCCGAAATCGTCACCTGTTTTGTGGAAATGGTACCCACGGATACCGTGAAGTATGAGGTGGACAAAGAAACCGGTTATCTCCGGATCGATCGGCCGCAGAAGTATTCCAATACCGTTCCTGCCCTCTATGGCTTCATTCCGCAAACATACAGTGCCAAAAGGGTAGCCGAATACGCCTCGTCTAAGATCGGGAATCAGGAGATCAAGGGCGATGGAGACCCGATCGATATTTGCATTCTGACAGAGAAAGTGATCTCACACGGCGATATCCTCGTCCGTGCCCGCCCTATAGGTGGGTTCAGGATGATTGATGGCAATGAGGCTGACGATAAAATTGTGGCCGTGCTGAATAACGATGCGGTTTACGGGTCATACAAAGACATTTCCGACTGCCCCATCCTGGTAGTGGACCGGCTCAAGCATTACTTCCTCACCTACAAAGACCTTCCCGGCCAGAGCAGTGGTGTGGAGATCACCCACACTTATGGTATCAAGGAAGCCCACGAAGTGATTGAGCGCTCAATGGAGGATTATCTTCACAAATTTGAAAACCTCGACAGCCTGCTTTCCAATGTCTGATGGAAGGCCTGTCTGAATGGAATGGGTATTGAAATCATCGTTCGTCTGCTTGCTCTCCTGATCGCAGGACTGGCCCTGGCTCTGCTGGCGCGCTACATCTGGTCTGCCTTTTCGGGCAGGGATTATCTCCCCCTTGCCTGGAAGCAGCAATGCAAAGCCGGCCTTGTTCCTGAAGGTGTGAAGCTGCTGGAAGCGGCTTTCCCCGACAAAGTCCGTTTCTTCAACCTCTGGTTTCAGATCCATCGCCTTGAACAGGAAAACATTCCCGGCTGTTTCGCCGAATTGGGCGTGTATAAAGGCGAAACGGCGCAGTTGCTGCACCTCGCAGCTCCCCAGAGGCAGCTCTATCTCTTCGATACCTTTGAAGGTTTCCCGGCTGCAGACCTGGAAGGGGAAAGGGGTGAAGCGGCGGAGTACACGACTAAGCACTTTGAGGATACATCCGTGGAGCAGGTACTGAAACGAACCGGGAAAAGCCCACACATCCACATCCGAAAGGGATACTTCCCCGATACCACAATTGGGCTGGAAAACCTTCGCTTTGCCCTGGTCAACCTGGATGCCGACCTGTATAAGCCTACCCTGGCCGGACTGCACTTCTTCTATCCCAGGCTTTCACCAGGGGGGGTCATCCTGGTTCACGACCACGACGAACGCTGGCCCGGTCTGATGCAGGCCGTCAGGGAGTTTGGACAGCAGGTTCCGGAAGTATTCATCCCCCTGCCGGATATGAGCAGCACGGTAATGCTCGTCCGAAACCGTCACATATCATAATTCTTTCTGATTTCTTCCGTTTTCCCGCCCTTTTTCGTCTGATTATATGAACAATTCGAATGAATATTTGTATCTCATTGCACTATATATGCCTGATCATCAGCATAAAAAGTCAATAGGTGGCATTATTCTTTGATAATGCGTTAATTTGTGCCCGCCAAAACAAGTAGCACTTAAAGGCAAGGATTTTAAATGATGGGAAAGAATTTGGTCATTGTGGAGTCGCCGGCAAAAGCCAAGACGATAGAAGGGTTTTTAGGGAAGGATTATGTTGTGAAGTCCAGCTTCGGACACGTGAGGGATCTCTCCAAGAAAGAGATGGGGGTGGATGTTGTGAACGGTTTTGCTCCCCAATACGAAGTGGACCCGGATAAGAAGAAAGTGATTTCAGACCTGAAGAAGCTGGCCAAAGAGGCAGAGCTGGTCTGGCTGGCTTCTGATGAAGACCGGGAAGGAGAAGCCATATCCTGGCATTTGATGGAGGTTTTAGGCCTTCCTCCGGAAAAGGTGCGCCGCATCGTTTTCCACGAGATCACCAAAGAAGCCATCAGCCGTGCCGTTGACAATCCCAGGCACATCAATATGGATCTGGTGGATGCACAGCAAGCCAGGAGGGTGCTCGACCGGCTCGTCGGGTTTGAGTTGTCTCCCCTACTGTGGAAAAAGGTGAAGCCATCCTTATCGGCCGGAAGGGTGCAAAGCGTAGCCGTCCGCCTGATCGTGGAAAGGGAACAGGAGATCAATGATTTTCAGGCCGAAGCCGCATTCCGCATCACTGCCCGCTTTATGGCGCGTCCCGGGGAGGAAGACGAGGCCATTGTGGATGCCGAATTACCCCATCGTTTCAAGGAAAAAGCAGAGGCAGAGGCCTTCCTCTCCAGCTGCATCGGAGCAGCCTTCCGCATTGGCGATATCGAACAGAAACCGGCTAAACGCAGCCCCGCACCCCCTTTCACTACCTCCACCCTGCAGCAGGAAGCCAGCCGCAAACTGGGTTTCTCTGTGGCACGGACGATGACCGTGGCACAGCAGCTCTATGAGTCGGGGAAGATCACCTATATGCGTACCGACAGCGTGCATCTTTCAGATATGGCATTGGGCCTGGCTAAGAAAGTGATCGAAGCACAGTATGGCCAGGAGTATGTCAAGACCCGGCAATACACCACTGCTTCCAAAGGAGCACAGGAAGCGCACGAAGCCATCCGTCCTACCTACCTGCAGAATCAGAAGGTTGAAGGCTCAGCGGATCAGCGGCGCTTATACGACCTGATCTGGAAACGCACCATCGCCTCTCAGATGAGTGAAGCCCGCATTGAAAGAACCACCGTTAGCATCCTTAATGATAAAAATGAAGCCCAGTTTCAGGCTAAAGGAGAAGTAATCCTTTTTGAAGGTTTTCTTAAAGTATACTTTGAAGGAAGAGATGAGGAGGAGGATGACAACATCCGTGGGGTTTTACCCCGCCTTGTTGCCGGAGAGATATTGAATGTGCTCGAAATACTTGCCACAGAACGATTCTCCAAAGCGCCCCCACGCTATACCGAAGCTGCACTGGTGAAAAAGATGGAAGAACTGGGTATCGGACGCCCCTCCACCTATGCCCCCACCATCTCCACCATCCTCAAAAGAGAGTATGTGGTCAAAGAAGACCGCCCGGGAGACAAAAGAAATTTTGCCGTCTTAATCCTGAAGAAGGATAAAGTGCAGGAGAAGATGGCAGAAGAAAACGTGGGATTTGAAAAAGCCAAGCTCTTCCCAACCGATGTAGGCATCCTCGTCAATCAATTCCTGGAAAAGCACTTTGATTATATTATGGATTATCATTTCACTGCAAAAGTGGAGAAGCAGTTCGACGAGATTGCACTGGGACAGCAGCAGTGGAATGCGATGATAGCGGAGTTCTACAGCCCTTTTCATCAGCGCATTGAGAAAACCGCCACGGAATCTTCCCGCTTCAGCGGAGAAAAGCTGCTGGGGAAGCACCCTGAGACAGGAAAGAATGTTTTTGTTAAGGTAGGCCGCTATGGCCCGATGGTGCAGATAGGGGATAATGATGACGAAGACAAGCCCCGCTTTGCCGCCCTGCGCAAGGGCCAGAGTATGCAGACCATTTCCCTGGAAGATGCCCTGGAATTATTCCGTTTCCCAAGAAATCTGGGCACTTATGAAGAGAAGGATGTCGTGGTCGGCATCGGCCGCTTCGGCCCCTTTGTGCGCCACAATAATAAATTCTTTTCCATTCCCAAAGGCACCGACCCGGGCGAGATCAGCATAGAAGAAGCCCTCGCCCTGATTGAGGAAAAAAGAAAGCAGGAAAGAGAAAAAACCATCAAGACCTTCGCAGAGAAGGAGGATGTCATTATCCTGAATGGGAGATTCGGCCCTTACATCTCTTTTGAAGGCAAGAATATCCGCATTCCAAAAGGGACCGATCCTGCCTCGCTGTCTTTGGAAGATTGTCATCGAATGGCTGAAGAGGCAGCCAAAAAGCCAGCCCGTCGTCCGGGACGCAAGAAAAGCTGAGCCCATTTGAAACCTCTTCAGGCCGATCCTCGTATCCGTAGCCTTAAAGAAAAAAATGCGCACGATGGAAATGGCGATGTACTTCCAGCCGGTGTCCGGGCTTCCTGAAAACAACGACCCGCACCATAAGCGCTTCAGCGATGTGCTCCATATCCATACGGAAGAAGACGGCTTTCCCGCGCTAAAAGGCCTGGACATTGCACTGATTGGAGTGAAGGAAGACCGAAGAAGCCCTGAAAACGAGGGCTGTGCCGAAGGCCCTGCTGTCATCAGGGATGAACTCTACAAACTCTTCCCCCCCCACGAGCAACTCCGCATCGCCGACCTGGGAAACATCCGGAAAGGCTATGCAGTGGAAGACACCTATTTTGCGCTCTCCAATGTCGTCAGCCAACTCCTGGAACTGGGCATTCTGCCGGTGATCATCGGTGGAAGCCAGGACCTGACCTATGCCAATTACCTGGCTTACGAGCAGCTCGGACAAATCATCAATATTGTAGCCGTGGATCCGCGTTTTGACCTGGGAAGGACGGAAAACGAATTGGATGCCGGATCCTACCTGAGTCGAATCATTCTTCATCAACCGAATTATCTGTTCAATTACACCAACATCGGCTATCAGTCATACTATGTGGATCACAAAGCCGTCAGCCTGATGAAGAACCTCCTCTTTGACGCCTACCGCCTGGGCAGGGTCAGGGCCAACCTTGAAGAAGTGGAACCGATGGTCCGCAACGCCGATATGCTGAGTGTGGATATTTCTTCTGTCCGCCAAAGCGATGCCCCCGGACATAAAAATGCCTCCCCGAACGGTTTTTATGGCGAAGAACTTTGCCGCATCGTCCGCTATGCCGGACTCAGCGATAAACTTACCAGTATCGGCTTCTACGAGTACAACCCACTCAGGGACGCCCACGGACAGACAGCCCAGCTCATCGCGCAAATGATATGGTACTTCGTGGAAGGCTTTTACGCCAGGGCGAAAGATTTCCCCATCCGGAAAAAAGAAGACTACCTTAAATATACTGTAAGCCTCAAAAACCATTCAGAGGAAATCGTATTTTATAAAAGCAAGCGCAGCGACCGCTGGTGGATGGAAGTAGCCTGCCCTGCTGCCGTCCGGACAAAATATTCCCGCCACTATCTTGTACCTTGTTCCTACGCTGATTATCAGACTGCCTGCAGCGATGATGTGCCCGACCGCTGGTGGCAGGTCTATCAGAAATTTATGTAAAGTATCCTCTTTCAGTTTTTTTTGTCCTGATTTCCGGGCTTTTTCTGTAATATTATCCCTCTTTCCGGAGATGCAGCCGGAAAGTCGCAAAAACACGAACATTTCTCGCTAATGGACTACCCTATCTTCACCGGATTGCTGCAGAATATTGCGATACTCCTGTCCATCGTCATTATTTATGACTACCTCTGGGCTCCCCACCACATCAAACAAAAAGCGGGAAATCACCTGCTAACCGGAGCTTTGATCGGGCTTGCAGCCATCATCCTGATGCTCACCCCCTGGACGCTGGTTCCAGGCATTGTGTTTGACACACGCTCCATCCTGCTTTCCATTTCCGGCCTGTTCCTGGGAATCATTCCCACACTGATTGCGATGGGAATTGCTGCCCTCTACCGCATCATCCTGGGAGGGGAAGGCCTCTGGATGGGCCTGGCAGTGATCCTTTCCTCCGGCAGCATTGGTATCTTATGGCGCCATTTCCGTCCTGCCTGGCAACAAAAGCGATACATCGGAGAATTGCTGGCAATGGGCTTCATCGTACATATTGTTATGCTCTTATGTGTACTTCTGATCCCCGCAGGGCAGAAGGTTATGGTATTCAGAATTATCTTTCTACCGGTTCTCATCCTCTATCCTGTCGGAACATTGCTGCTGGGAATGATGCTGATCAAAAGACAGGAAATGCTCAAAACAAGAAGAGCACTGCAGGAGCAGGAACAGCGCTACCGGCATCTGTATGAAAGTATGGAAGATGCCTATGTGATGGCAGACCTGAAAGGGAATTACCTCGAATTCAACAGTGCATTTCAAAAACTGACAGGCTACAGTGCACAGGAACTTAAAAATATGAACTACAGGGAGATTACTCCTGAACAATATGTCGAGAAGGAGGAAGCACTGGTAAGACAAAAACTGAAGGATGGAGACAGTTCTATCCTCTATCAGAAAGAATACCGGCGTAAGGACGGAAGCCTTGTCCCTACGGAAGTTCGATTGCAGATTGAAAGAGACGAGGAAGGCAAGCCAGGCGGTTTGTGGGGCATCGTCCGCGATATCAGTGAAAGAAAGAAAGCCGAAGAAGAGCTGATCCTGGCCCGGGAAAAAGCGGAAGAAAGCAACAGATTGAAATCGGTCTTCCTGGCCAATATGAGCCACGAGATACGCACCCCAATGAATGCGGTAATGGGGTTTGCCTCCCTGCTCACCTCGGAGAATGTCACAGATGCACAGCGCATTGCATACAGTAAAACCATTCAAAACTCGGGCAATCACCTGCTCAATCTGATTGACGATATCGTGGACATTTCAAAGATTGAAGCAAAGCAGCTCCAGTTGCACCTCCGCCCGCATCCTTTGCATTCCTTGTTTACGGAAACCCTGGAATCCTTCCAGCAACATCCTTCCCTTGCCGAAAAACCTGCCCTCTCTCTCAAACTTCATTTCCCGGAGCAGTTTAAGGATACGGTCATCCTTACCGACCGCTTCCGCTTCCAGCAGGTGTTGAACAACCTGATCGACAATGCGCTGAAATTCTCGGAGCAGGGAAGTGTGGAAATCGGGTTTGAAATCCCTGAGGCACTTTCAGGTTCACAGATCCGTGTGTATGTGAAAGACAAGGGACCGGGCATTCCGCCGGAAATGCAATCGCGCATTTTTGAACGCTTCCATCAGCTCAGTCCACAAGGCACCCACCAGGGTACTGGCTTGGGTCTCAGTATTTGCAAAGGAATTGTGGAGGCAATGGGGGGAGAGATCTTCCTCGAATCCTCCCCCGGAAAAGGAACGAGCTTTTATTTCACCCTGCCCTTCAAAGAAGAAGAGGGGAATGAAGACAAGGCAGGGGAGAAGAACATCAGTACAGATTTCCTGAAAGGGCTTGATCTGCTCATCGCGGAAGACGATGAATACTCTTTCCTTTATCTTCAGGAGCTTTTTCGTCCATACGCCCTGAAAATCAGGCACGCTCGCGACGGGGAAGAGCTGATGAAAATGTTGGAAAACGGGCAGCCGGACCTATTGCTGTTGGATATCAATATGCCCAGGAAGAACGGGATGGAATGCCTGCAGGAAATCCGGGAGACAGGCTACACATTTCCTGTAATCGCCCAGACGGCCTATGCGATGGCCGATGAACGGCAGGCTTGTATGGATGCCGGATGCCGGGGATATATTACCAAACCCCTGAGAAAGGAAAACCTGCTGCGGTTGATTCGTGATGTGTTGGCCGGGAAGCAAGCGTTTTGATGTTGGCCCTGATAGTCGGTACATAGATTAGAGCGAGAAGGTTAGTGAGACTGGGTATCCGGGAGCCCGAAGGGCGAAGCGGATGAGCTCGGTCGAAATTTTGCAGTGAGCGCCTGGCCTGAGCGAAAGATTTCGACTAATGATTTGTTTTCGCTATGCGCACCAAACTAAAGTCTGGCTTCTATTGCCTGCTGAAAGCCCTCCCGCTCACCCTCCTTTTCCGGGAGAGAAAACGGTGCTTGGGGCAAGTCAATCCGTTGGAGCAGCTCCGGAACCAGGGCCTCTACCGGAGCAAACAAGCGGGAATCCTGCCTCTTTTCTTCCGGGTAAATACGCTTGTCGTGATCAATCAGATTAAATAAAAAAATCAGCACACTCAGCACCATCGCCGTCTTCAGCACACTGAAAACCAATCCCAGCAGCTTATTGATCAGACCCAGCATAACCAGCTTAACCACCTTCTCCAGCATCTTTCCCAGGAAAATCACGGCCACCATCACCAGGAGGAAGGTCAGTGAAAAGCTCAGGATATTCAACCAGTATGGATCCATTTCCACATACTTTTCTAATACTCCGGCGGCATAGGTGGAAAAATTCAGGGCGGCATAAATCCCCAGTACCAGAGCGGCCAGGCTGGCCAGCTCTATCACCAGCCCCCGTTTAAACCCTTTCCAGGCAGCCCAGAGGAAGAGGATCAGAAAAACGATATCGATGGCGTTCATTTATCTTTTCAGTCGGCGTGTTAATTCGGAAGAAAAAACAAAGGCATTGATCTCCGGACTCTGGGTATGCAGTATGCTCTCCCTGTCGCCGGTCCATTTGAGTTCACCCTTATACAAGAAAGCAATATGGTCTCCGATTTCCAGCACTGAATTCATATCGTGGGTATTCACCACGGTGGTAATACTCAGCTCGTGGGTCAGCTCATAAATAAGGTTATCGATCACATTGGCCGTTTGCGGATCGAGGCCGGAGTTAGGCTCATCACAGAAAAGGTATTTAGGGTTCATTGCTATGGCTCTGGCGATGGCCACCCTTTTCTTCATCCCCCCGCTGATCTCGGCGGGGTACAAGTGCTGGGTATTGTCGAGGTTCACCCTTTTGAGACAAAAGTGCGCCCGTTCCCGTTTTTCTTCGCGGCTCTGGCTGGTGAACATCGTCAGCGGAAAGATCACATTTTCTTCCACCGTCATCGAATCAAACAAGGCACCGCCCTGGAACAGCATCCCGATCTCCTGCCTGATCTCCTTTCTCTCTTTAAAACCCATCCCGGAAAAATTCCTTCCATCAAACAGTATGCTTCCCTCATCCACCTCGTGCAGGCCCACCAGGCATTTCATCAACACCGTTTTTCCTGATCCGCTTTGGCCGATAATCAGGTTGGTTTTTCCCGGCTCGAAGCTGAATGACACATCCTTCAGTACCGCTGTTCCGGCAAAAGCTTTCGATATGTGCTGTACTTCGATCACGACAGCAGGATTTGAGTGAGGATCAAGTTAAAAACGATGATGGCAATAGAGCTGAAAACAACAGCCCGTGTACTGGCCCTGCCTACTTCCAGGGCTCCCCCCTTCATCACATAAGCGTGAAATGATGAAATAGAAGCGATCAGGAATGCAAAAACCACGGTTTTCACCAGGGCGTAAAAAACATCAAACAGGCGGAAGTCGAGCTGTAAGCCTTCAATAAAGCTGACCGAAGTACCCAATCCGGTGAAAATAGTTGCCAGGAAACCTCCGAAGATAGAGAGGAACATACTGATGATGACCAGCAGGGGATTGACCACAATGGATGCAACAATTTTTGGAAAGATCAGGTAGGCTGCTGAATTCACGCCCATTATTTCCAATGCATCAATTTGTTCGGTTACCCGCATTGTCCCTATTTCGGATGCGATACGTGAGCCGACCTTGCCGGCAAGGAAGAGACTGATGATGGTAGGGGAGAATTCCAGGATCACCGACTGTCGGGTAGTGAAACCCACCGTCCAGTCGGGGATGAGGGGACTATCAATGTTGAAAGCAGTCTGAATGGCCACTACTGCGCCCATAAATACCGAAATAATGGCAACGATGCCCAGGGAGTCAATGCCCAGATTATGGCCTTCTACAATGAACTGATGCCGGAATACACTGGCTTTCTCCGGTTTGGAGAATACCCTGCGCATCAGGATAAGGTAAGCTCCTATGTCTTTGATCAGGCCCATCGCTTGCCCGGCTAAATTACAGATAATCTTGCAACACCGGCGGCGACTTTCATATCCCGGTTTGCTCAGGCTTTTTACCTTTGCAGCAAAGTTTATCACATTGAGAGCAAAACCGGCACAGCGGCTTTTCTATCTCACCGGAGTCCTTATTCTTCTGGTGTTCCTGCTCTCCTGCAATGCTCAGCGATATCCTCATAAGCCGAAAAAGAAGAAGAAATGTGACTGCCCGACCTGGTCGTGTGTACCCTCCGATCGGGGAGCAGCCCGGCAGGATGTTGCAACTGTCTGAAACACTGAAACAGATAGTGGTATCAAAACCGGAAATGTTTTAGGGATTTTATAACTTTGCCAGCCGCCCAAAGGGCGGTTCTTTTTAAGCAGAAGGAGACAAACCAATGCCTTCAAAATGAACAAACATCACTACTGTGTCATAATGGCGGGAGGGGTAGGGACCCGCTTCTGGCCGATGAGCCGGAAAGACCACCCCAAGCAGTTTATCGACATTCTGGGTACGGGGGAGACCTTGATCCAGCAAACCTTCCAACGCTTCAGCGAGATCATCCCGGAAGAAAATATTTACATTGTCACCAATGCTTCCTATCAGGGCCTGGTGCAAAAGCAGCTGCCTTCCCTCCGTCCGCAACAGATCCTTTGCGAACCGGCCAGAAGGAATACGGCTCCCTGCATTGCCTACGCCAGTCACAAAATCGCAGCCAGCGACCCGGATGCCACCATCGTGGTTGCTCCTTCCGATCACATTATTACCCGGGAGAAAATCTTTCAGGAACATATCCTCACCGGTTTACACGCTGCCGAATCCAACCAGTGGCTGATCACCCTCGGCATCAAGCCTACCCGGCCGGATACCGGCTATGGCTATATCCAGTTTGATGAAAAAAATGCCTGGGAAAAGGACAAGCGCCTGTGCAAAGTCAGAACCTTCACTGAGAAACCCGCCCTGGAAATGGCAGAATCCTTTCTCCGAAGCGGTGATTTTCTTTGGAACTCAGGGATCTTCATCTGGTCATTGAAAAGTATACTGACCGCATTCGAGCAGCATCTGCCGGAAGTCCACCAGCTCTTCAGCCTCGGAGGAGAAAACTTCAATACTCCCAATGAGCACGCCTTTATCACCAATGCCTACACCTTATGCAAAAGCATTTCCATCGACTATGGAGTGATGGAAAAAGCAGACAACGTACAGGTACTGGTATCTGATTTCGGCTGGTCGGATCTGGGAACCTGGGGCTCACTCTATGATACCCGTGAGAAAAACGGGGAAGGAAACTCCATCGTGGGAAACAATGTGATGGTGTACGACACCCGCAACTGTATTATCAATATGCCCTCCGGAAAACTGGCTGTTATTCAGGGAATGGAGGATTTTATTATGGTGGAAGAAGACGATATCCTGCTGATCTGCAAGCGCAGCGAAGAACAACAGATCAGGCAGTTTGTGAATGATGTGCGCGTGGGCAAAGGAGAGGAGTTTGTATAACCAATCATTAATAATATACTACCTATGAGAAAATTGTTTTTGTCTTTCAGCCTGGTATTTCTCCTGCTTGGCCAGGGGGTGAAGGCGGATGAAGGGATGTGGCTGCCCTTGTTGATTGAACGCCTCAATTATACCGATATGCAGAAAATGGGGCTGCAACTGACCCCTGAAGAGATTTTCAGCATCAATCAAAGCAGCCTGAAAGATGCCATCATCATCTTCGGCGGTGGTTGTACCGGAGAGATCATTTCGGAAAACGGGCTGGTGCTAACCAACCATCATTGCGGCTACGGAGCTATCCAGGCCAACAGTTCGGTGGAGCACGACTACCTCACCGATGGATTCTGGGCACGGAAGTGGGAAGAAGAGCTGCCCAATGAGGGCCTTAGCGTACGCTTCCTCGTGAGAATGGAAGATGTTACTGAACGCTGCCTGGAAGGTGTGAATGAGGAAATGACGGAAAAGGAAAGAGCAGCCAAAATCCGTGAGAATATCGCCGCCATCGAAAAGGATGCAAAAGGAGATACCCATTACGAACCCAATGTGAAGAGCTTTTTCTTCGGCAATGAGTATTATCTTTTTGTCTATGAAACCTTTAAAGACGTGCGCCTGGTAGGAGCCCCGCCTTCTTCCATCGGAAAATTCGGTTATGATACCGACAACTGGATGTGGCCCCGTCATACCGGCGACTTCGCCCTCTTCCGTATCTATACCGCTCCCGATGGTTCACCCGCTGATTATTCAAAAGACAATGTGCCCCTCAAGCCAAAGTATTCCCTGTCGATCAGCCTGGATGGCTACGAAGAAGGCGATTTCTCTATGATTCTCGGAAACCCGGGTGGCACCGACCGCTATATGACCTCGCACGGCATTGCCCTCAACCTCGAATCTACCTATCCTGTACGCATCAAGATCAGGGAGAAGAAACTGGAGATCCTCAAAGCAGATATGGATGCCGACCCTGCCGTTCGCATTCAATATGCCAGCAAATATGCCGGCATTTCAAACTATTGGAAGAACTTCATCGGGATGAGCCGCGGGCTGAAGCGCTTGAAAGTGTACGACAAAAAGATGGAGCAGGAGAAGGCTTTTATGGCCTGGGTAAATCAGAACGAGCAACGGAAAGCAAAGTACGGAGAAGCCCTTGACCTGATTAAAAAGGGCTATGAAGACAAGGCCAGGTATAACGATGCTTACTTTTATTTCATTGAGGCTGCCTACCTGGGACCGGAAATCCTGCGCTATGCAAAGGGATACGAAAAACTGGGACAATACCTGGCGGCCAAGGATGAGGAAAAAGCAAGAGGCGAGATGGAACGGCTGAGAGAAGGCCTGCAGGGGCATTACAAAGACTACAATACCCCTACGGATCAGAAGCTGCTGGCTGCAATGATGGAATTGTATTACCAGGATGTAAAACCCGAACAACAGCCCCAATATCTGAAAGACATTGCCAGCAAGTATAAGGGAGACTGGAATAAATATGCGGCAAAGGTTTTTGCCAAAAGCCATTTCTCTACCCGTGAAAAAGCCGAAGCATTGCTGGCTAAACCCTCTGCCAAAGCCATTATGAAGGACCCGGCAATGGTAGCCGTCAATGCTTTCTGGGACAGCTTTATGGAACTCAGGGGTAAACTTGCGGAAAGCGACGCTTCCCAGGGCAAAGGGTATCGCCTTTATATGGCTGGATTGCGCGAAAGCCAACCGGATAAAAACTTCTATCCGGATGCCAACTTCACAATGCGCCTGACCTATGGCAGCGTACAGGACTATTATCCCGCCGATGCGGTACATTATGATTACTACACTACCCTGAGCGGGGTGATGGAGAAGGAAGACCCCGACAATTTTGAGTTTATCGTGCCGGAAAGGCTGAAAGAACTGTATGAAGCCAAAGACTACGGTCCTTACGGTGTAGGTGAAGAGATGTATGTCTGCTTCCTGACCACACACGATATTACCGGTGGCAATTCAGGCAGCCCGGTGCTGAATGCCAGAGGCGAACTGATTGGCCTGGCCTTCGACGGAAACTGGGAAGCAATGAGCGGCGATATCGCTTTTGAACCTGATTTGCAGCGCACCATCAATGTGGATATTCGATACGTACTCTTTATCATCGACAAATTTGCCAATGCGCAGAACATTATGGCCGAGCTGAAACTGGTTGGCAAAGGCAGCGATCAGGCCCGCAAGGTAGGAGGCAAAACCCTTCGCCCCCTGCCTGAAGGCGTGAAAGTGAAGACCGCAGAGACCGATCCTTCACCTGTTCGCTGATAGTTTTTCATCATATTCAAGCTGCAGCAGCGATCCGGACCATCCGGTTTGCTGCTGTGCTTTTTTGGAAGGATATGAAAAAAAAAGCGAAACCTTGCAGGGCTTCGCTTTGGCGGTGGTGTCAGCCGGGATCGAACCAGCGACACACGGATTTTCAGTCCGTTGCTCTACCAACTGAGCTATGACACCATCCTCAATCGGACGGCAAAGATAATCTGCTTTTCCTGATTAAAAAAAATTTTTGCCTGAAAATGGCCTATTTTTGGTCCGGTGGAAGAGAGTATATCCAGCATAGCCATTGACATTGGCAATACCCGTGCCCGGGCTGTCCGCTTTGAAGGCCGGGTTATCCGGCAACGCTGGGAACTGGATCAGGCAAACATTCCGGCGGTTTTTCCCTGGGAAGCGCAATGGGGTGAGCTCCCTGGTATTCTGGCCTCGGTCAGACATCCTGAAGACCCCCTGGTTCAGGCCCTGATGCAATCCCCCGGGATGCGTTCGCTGAGCAGCCATACTCCCCTGCCCTTCACCATAGACTACCTTACACGGGAAAGCCTGGGGGCTGATCGGATTGCTCTTGCGGCCGGAGGAATCAGCCTTTTCCCGGATAGCGATCTGCTGATCATAGACGCGGGCAGCTGCATCACAGCTGATCTGGTGCTGGGCGGAAATACGTATTGTGGTGGCAGCATTTCTCCGGGCATTCTGATGCGCCTGAAAGCAATGCACCATTTCACGGGGCGCCTTCCCTTCATCGCCTTTGATCATCAAGCGCCTTACCCCGGGAAAAGCACAGAAGAAAGCTTGTTGTGCGGCGCCGCCGAAGGGGCTTTGCTGGAATTACAGGAACGCATCAACCGGCTGAAACAACAATACCCCGGGCTGAAAGTTATCCTCGCCGGCGGAGACACCCATTATTTTGCTGAGAATCTAAAAAATACCATTTTTGCAAGCCCTGATCTCGTCCTGCTGGGCTTACGGTCTATCCTGTATTATGATATTGAAGAAAAGTAAACGCATTCTAAGCATCCTGCTCATCCTGGCTCTGGCCATCCCGATGCTCCCTGCCCAGGTCAGGCCCGGATCACCTTATTCCCGCTTCGGAATCGGCGACCTTCATCGCCTCAGCAATGCCCGCAACCTTTCAATGGGCGGAGTGAGTATTGCTCTCCGGGACAAGGGCGGGATCAACTACAGCAACCCTGCCTCCTATACTGCCTTCGACTCACTCTCTTTTATTTTTGAAGGGGGGATGATCAACCATTACGCCTCAACCCGAACCAATGAACTGCAAGCTACCAATAACTACATCAGCCTTGGGTACCTCCTCTTTGGGTTTCCCGTGACCGAATGGTGGCGGGCCAGTTTTGGGCTGCTCCCTTTCAGCGATGTGGGATACAACATCATCGACCAGGAAAACCATCCTCAGGCCGGATCGGTAGATTACCTCTTTAAAGGTCAGGGGGGAATCAATCAGATGTATTTTGGAAGCGGATTCCGCCTCCACCCAAAGCTTTCAGCAGGCATTAATGTGGCTTACCTTTTTGGTACCCTTGAAAAAAGCCGCGCTGCCTACTTTGCCGATACCAGCTTCAGTCAAAACCTGCGCATTGCCAACCGCACCCATTACGGAGACCTGCTTCCTTCCTTCGGACTGCAATTCCACGAGGAATGGAAGAATGATCACTATTTTACAGCCGGAATGACATACGGACCACAAACGGCACTGAAGGTCAGTGCCGATCAAATTGCCGAAACCTTTACTACCGGTTCCTCCGGACTGGAGTTTATCAAGGATACCGTCTCCAACCTCAGCGGACAAAAAGGCAAGGTCGTTTTTCCGGCAGGCTTCGGCAGCGGGCTGACTTATGGGAAAAAAGGCCGCTGGGAAGTATCGGCGGAATTCAGGATGCAAAACTGGGAAGCCTACCGTTACTTTGATATCCGCGACTCTCTGAAAAACAGCTTTCAGCTCGCCACCGGATTCTTCATCATCCCCGATCCCGGCAGTATCTCCAGCTACTGGGAAAGGCTGACCTACCGGGCCGGTATACGGTACGGCTCAAGCTATCTGCAGCTTCGGGATAAACAGATATCGGAAATTGGCATAAGTTTTGGGATGGGATTACCCCTCAGGCGTAGCCAATCAATGCTCAATCTGGGTGTGGAATACGGACGCAGGGGTACCCTGGCTTCCGATCTGATCCAGGAGAACTTTTTCAGGGTAGTCATCGGTGTATCGGTCTACGAGCGTTGGTTCCAGCAACGCCGCTATGAATAAATCAAACACTGGAGTAAGATGAAAAAAGCAGCTTTAGTCGTCATTGCCGCCCTCTGGATAGGATTTAGTCTCAGCGCCCTTGATGTGACTTCAGAGCCGGTCAATCCCGACTCTCTCAGACAGGGCCCCAAATATGGGGAAGACAGCGCCACCTGCGTAGTCAACATCTCTCTCTACCGGGAGTTTTTTAAGCAATGGAGGAATTCAGGATATAAAGCCAATCGTGCGGCAGATGATGCCATACGTCCCTGGAGATGGGTATTCCTGCACTGCCCAATGGGCACCCAGAACACCTATATCGATGGCCCGAAACTGGTCGAGTACCTGATCAGAAAAGAAGAGGATGAAGCCAAAAAGGAAAGCTTGATTGACACCCTTTTTATGATTTATGACCAACGCATCCTCTATTTCGATAAAGAAGGCTTTGTGCTGGGCCGCAAAGGTGTGGATATGTATACCTACCGTCCTGCAGCCTATCAGGACATTTACCAGACCCTGAAAAGATCCGTTGAGCTGGAAGGCAATCGCTCGGCATCGGCCGTATTGGTATACTATTTCAGGTCTGCGCTTGAAATGCTCAGCAACGAGCAAATCGAAATGACCGAAGTATTGGAGGCCTACGAAACCATCGAAGCCATCTGTGAACATAATATTCAGGCAGGAGGAAAGGGAGCAGAAAATTACAGCAATGCCTGGGCAAATATTGAACTTACGGCCGAATCGGTCTTCTCTTGCGAGGACCTGATCCAAAGCCTGGGGAAAAAATTCACCCTCAGCCCGAAGGATCCTGTACTGCTCCGAAAGATCACCGGTATATTGGATAAAAAGGCCTGCACCGACAGTGAACTATTCTTCAACGCCAGCGTCAACCTCTACGATGTAGAGCCCAGCCCTGAATCTGCCTTTATGATTGGCAAAATGTATTTCAGACGCACGGATTATGCCAGCGCTGCCCGCTATCTGCAGCAGGCTACATCAATGGAAGACAGCAACAGTGTTGCTGATGCTTACCTGCTGATGGCTACCTCTTTTCTGAGCCTCAAAGATTTCAGCAAAGGCCGGTCTGCAGCCCAAAACGCCAGCCGTTACCGGCCCACAGACGGACGCCCATACCTGCTGATCGGAGATATGTATGCAGCCAGTGCCAGCGATTGTGGCGACAACAAACTCACAAAAAAAGTAGCCTTCTGGGCAGCCGTGGACAAATATTTGCGCGCCAGAGCCATTGACCCATCCGTTGAGTCGGAGGCCACTCAGAAAATCAACACCTATTCTGCCTACTTCCCGGTGATGGAGGATATCTTCTTTTACGGACTCCAGGAAGGCGAATCCTATACCGTTGGCTGCTGGATCAATGAAATCACTACGGTCAGGGCACTGCAGTAAATCCGCTATGGCAATGCAAGGATAAGAAAACCTTAAACTTACCAAGCCACTCCCAATTATTAGCAATGTTTATATTTGTGGGCAATCTCAAATGAACTGTACAATGAAAATGAAGCACATACTGCTCCTGCTCGGCTTTTCCTTATTCTTCACCGCTGCACAGGCACAGCGCTTTGGTAAGGATAGCATCAGTTGCATCACTAACCTTTCTCTCTATATTGAAGATTATAAACTCTACAGAGAAGGAACCGGAAGCGATGCAAGTGTAGATAATATGATCCGGGCCTGGAGGTGGGTATTCAAACATTGCCCTGAAGCTACCGAAAACATCTACATCGATGGGGTGAATATTCTGGAGCTGATGATTGAACGGGCCGGCAACGATGCTGAAAAAGCCAGGTTAATCGATACCCTGTCTATGCTCTATGATCAGCGCATCCGCTATTTCGGGAAGGAAGGCTTTGTGCTGGGCCGCAAGGGTGTGGATCTTTACACCAAAGATCCGGGACGCTACGAAGAAGCATACAAAGCCCTGAAGAAATCGGTGAGCCTGGAAAAAAACAAATCTAACCCGGCCGTATTGGTCTATTACTTCCGTATCGCTGTGAAGATGCTGCGTTCCGACAAAATCACCAAAAGTGAGTTAGTGGATGCCTACGATGTGGTCAGTACAATCATCGACCATAACCTCAGGCAGGGAAGCAAAGCCTCTTTTGAAAATGCACAGCGCAATGTGGAGCTCACCTTCGAGCCTTACGCCAGTTGCGATGACCTGATCAGCATATATCAGGCGAAATTCAAAGCCGCACCCGGGGATGCAGAGAATCTGCGCAAAATCATCAGTATCCTGGAGAAGAAATCCTGCACCGACTCAGACCTCTTCTTTGAAGTGACCATCAAGCTCAACGAGATTGAACCCAGTCCGGAGTCCTCCTACCTGATTGGAAAAATGTTTATCCGGAGGGGCGATCAGGCCAGGGCTTTGCCTTATCTTGAAAAAGGCACGGCTATGACCGATCCGAATGATCTGGCCGACTGCAACCTTTTGCTTGCCAATGCCCGCTTTCATTTTAAAAACTTCCCCCAGGCCCGTGCTGCAGCGCTGGAAGCCGCCCGCCTGCGCTCTAATGATGGAAGACCTTATCTGCTGATCGGAGATATGTACGCCTCCAGTGCTGAATCCTGCGGCGACAACAAACTGACCCGGAAAGTGGCCTACTGGGCGGCAGTGGATAAATACACTAAAGCCAAATCCGTGGACAGCCGACTTGAACAGGAAGCAAACGAAAAGATCGCTACCTATTCCCGCTATTTCCCCCCTCTGGAAGACATTTTCTTCTATGAGTTGACCGAAGGCCAAAGCTATACCGTCGCTTGCTGGATCAATGAGACCACCACTGTCCGCGCAGTGAAGCAATAGTTTTATCCTTTTGAAAACCCGAGATCCCCTTCTGCTGCTCGTCAGTCCGATCATCGGAAGCATCCTTTTCTTCTCTTCCTGTGTGAACGATATGCAGGAAGTCAAGGCCTGGTTGCCCGACGACAGCCTCCCTGCCGAAATCACACACGACATTCAAATCTATTACAGCGACTCCGGCAGAATACAGGCAATGCTTCAAAGCCCGCAAATGATACGATACGAAGACGAAGATCCCCGCACCGTCTTCCCGGATGGGATTTTTGTGGTTTTCTACGACCGGGCAAAACAGATTCGCTCCGACCTGAAGGCCAACCACGCGATTTCCCGATCAGAAACCAATATTATGGAGGCTCGCGGTGATGTAGAGGTGAACAATTATGAAAAGCAGGAAAAGATCAATACAGAATATATGATCTGGGATCAGAAAGCCCATACCATCTCCTCAGATGTTTTCGTAAAGATTACCACTCCGGATAAGATCCTTTATGGCGATGAGGGTTTTGAAGCCGATGAGTGGCTCAACAAATGGGTCATAAAAAAGCCCAGGGGTAGTTTTGAAATTGAAGATCTGGCGGAATAGTGTAAAAATGATTATCTTCCACAACCGATGACTCTGCTTTTGCTCATCTTGCTTACCCTGCTGCTTTCTGCCTATTTCTCAGGCCTTGAGATTGCCTATATCAGTGCCAACAAGCTGAAAATAGAGGTAGACAAGAATCAGGGACGCTATCGCGCCCGCATTCTGGCCCTGCTTATCCGAAAACCTTCCCGTTTCCTGGGCGCCCTGATGCTCGGGAGCCAGCTATCTCTGGTCCTATTTGGCATCGCCCTGGCCCTCTTACTCAAAGACTACCTGCGTGCTGTGCTTCCTGCCCCCCTGCAGTCGGAGCTGATCATCATCAGCCTGCTTATCCTGATTGCAAGCTTGATAATCCTGATCACCAGCGAGATGATCCCGCGCGCCCTCTTCCGGATCAACCCTAACCGCATTCTCTCAATACTCGCTCTGCCAACCATTGTTGTTTACTGGGTTTTTTACCCCATCATCCTTCTTTTTACCGGATTATCCACCTTTTTGCTCAAAACATTATTCCGGGTTCAGATCATTGGCGAGGGATATGGCTTTGGCGTGACCGACCTGGATGAATACATCCGTGAATTTTCCCTGGAAGAAGAAGACGGGCAGGAAGTTTCACAGGAAATGCAAATGTTCCAGAATGCCATCGATTTCCGAACTGTAAAAATCAGGGAATGTATGATCCCGCGCACGGAAATCGCAGCACTGGAGGAAAAGGATTCCCTGGAAAAACTGCGCGAGAAACTGGTCAGTACCGGATTTTCAAGAATTATGGTCTACCGTCAGTCCATCGACAACATTGTGGGTTATGCACACGCTTTTGATCTGTTCAAACAGCCGGAGAATATTGAAGAGATTTTGAAAACACCCCCTTTCTTTCCGGAAACGATGCCGGCAAGAGAGGCCCTGACCCAACTGATCAAGGCACACAGAAGCCTGGCAGTGGTCGTTGATGAATTTGGCGGCACTTCAGGCCTGGTGACAATGGAGGACCTGATGGAGGAAATCCTGGGAGATATTTCGGATGAATATGATGTGGAAGAACTGATTGAAAAAGAGCTGGCTGAAGGCGAGTACATTTTTTCCGGAAGACTTGAGATAGATTATCTCAATGAGACCTATGAGCTGGATATTCCTGAATCAGAGGAATATGAGACCCTGGCAGGCTATATACTGAAACAAAGCAATCATATTCCCGTGGCCGGGGAGGAGATCCTGGCCGACGGGCTTCACATCACCATTACCCAGGCTACAGACACACGCATCGAGCAGGTGCACCTGCGCAGCAATCCAGCTTAAAGCGGGCTGCCCGTCTCCGGCTTGCTCCTGAAAACCAGACGGAATAATCAAAAAGATTTCTCCGGCTGAATATTCTTTATACCTTTGCCAACCTGAAAAAATCCGATAGAAAATGGCGGTAATTGGACAGATACGGAAACGCTCCGGCTTGTTGATCATCATTGTGGGAATAGCATTGGCTGCTTTTGTGTTGGGAGACTTCCTGCAGCCGCGCAGTGGAAGACGTTCTAATGACATTGGCGTCATCGCAGGCGAGAACATCCCCTATCCTCAGTTTGCCAAGGTGGCCGACGAACAAATGGAACTGCTCAGGCAGAATCAGAACAAGGACAGGCTTACACCCGAAGAAATCTTTCAGACCCGCCTGCAAGCCTGGAACCAAATGATTGGTGAGGTTATCCTGGGCAATGAATACGAAGCACTGGGGCTGACAGTAAGCCCTGAAGAGCTCTTCGACCAGGTGCAGGGTACACAGCCTCACGCCTATATACTCCAGTATTTCCGCGACCCGGAAACCAATCAATACAACCCTGAATTGGTGCGGAACTATCTGCGAAACCTCGACAATATGGAACAGGAAGGCCGCGATCAGTGGTTGCTGCTTGAAAAGGCCATCAAAGAGGACCGGCTGACCCAGAAATACCGCAACCTGATGACCAAGGCTTTCTATATGCCGAAAGCGCTCCTGGCAAAGGATTATGAATGGAAAACAACCACCGCCACAGCCCGGGTGCTTGGCTTACGCTTTAACAGCATCCCCGATGAACAACTTAGCCTGACCGACGCTGATTATGAAGCGTATTACAACAAGCACAAGCATAAATATGAGCAGGAAGAATCCCGGGATCTGGACTATGTCGTCTTTGATGTGCAACCTTCGGCAGAAGACATTGCAGCAGCAGAAACAGAGATTAATCAGATTTACCGTGAGTTTGGCGATGTGGAAGAAATCGAAGCCTACGTTAATGCCAATTCTGATGAACGCTACGACAGCACTTTCAAGATGCAGGGCGAGCTGAGCTTTACCCTGGATACCTTAATGTTTCAATCAGAACCCGGTGCCCTGGCCGGCCCCTATTTTGAAAACGGAGAATACAAAGTCGCCCGGCTTATTGCTAAAGAAATGCGTCCCGACTCAATGCGGGCCAGCCATATCCTTATCGCCTATCGCGGTGCTTTCCGTGCAGCAGAAAACGTAACGCGCAGCAAAACAGAGGCCGAAGCCCTGGCCGACAGCCTTAAAGCGGTAGTTCAGACCAATCCCGGAATGTTCGAAGCCCTGGCCCGGCAGTATTCGGAAGACGGGACAGCAATGGAGAATGGCGGTGACCTCGACTGGTTCGCCGACCAAACAATGGTAGGCCCCTTCAACCAGGCAGTACTGGAAGGAAATGTCGGCGACATCACCGAAGCGGAAACCCCATTCGGATACCACATTATCCAGATTACCGGAAAAAAAGCGCCGGTGGAAAAAGTCAGGGTAGCCATAATAACCCGAACCCTGGAACCCAGTGCCAAGACGTATCAGGATGCCTATACCCAGGCAAGCATCTTTGCTGGCGAAAACAATACCCTGGCGGCCTTCAACGCAGCCGTTGCAGAACAGGGGCTGAATAAACGCTCGGCAAACAATCTTAAGAAAATGGACAACCGCATTCCCGGTATCGACAATCCCAGGGCCATTATTCAGTGGGCTTTTATGGATGATACTAAACAAGGAATGGTCTCGCCCATTTTTGATGTGGATGGCAGCTACGTGGTTGCAGCCCTGAGAGAGCTGAAAGAGGATGGCATTCCCAGCCTGGCTCAACTTAAACCCACCATTGAGCCCCTGGTGATGCGCGAAAAGAAAGGACAGATGTTGCTGGAACGTGTTAATGCCGTTCAGGGCGACCTGAATCAGATTGCAGCCGGTCTTGAGTCAAGGGTAGATACCGTACAGAACATCTCATTTATGAGCGCCAACCTGCCGGGATTTGGTCCTGAACCCCGTCTGATTGGAAGCATCTTTGCCTCTGAACCGGGTCAGCAAAGTGAAGCCCACCAGGGCGAAAACGCGGTATACCTGTACGTGGTCGACCGCTTCAATCCTGCGCCGCCAAAAGAGGATTATACGGTTGAAAAACAACAGCTGGTCCGTACCTTTGAAAATAAGGTAAACCAACAGTATTTTGATGTGCTGCAGAAGCTGAACTCCATCAAAGATTACCGCCACCTGTATTTCTAAAGCATCGCGGATGGATGTGGGGCCAAAGGATTAACCCGCTATGGCTATCCTTTGCAGGGTTTCGTAATTCCTGATTTCCACCGAATCTCCCTGCGACTCGATCAGCCCTTCGTCTTTGAATTCCTTGAGGATGCGAATAACACTTTCTTTGGAAAGGCCGGTCATTTCAGCCAGATCCTGACGGGAAAGGTTGAGGTGGAAAGGGTTGGCGTTATAAATTTCCTTCTGCAGATACAACAGCATTTCTGCCACCCTTCCAGGGACCTGCTTCTGGGTAAGGCTGATCAGCTTTTCATAACTGAGTATCTCGTGATGATTAATCTTCCGGATCAGTTCGTTCGCAAAGCCAATGTTGGTCCCTATCAGCTTTTGGAACAACTTCCCGTCCATATAGCAACAAGTACAATCCGATACTGCCGTAACCGTATAATGGTTTCTCCCGTCTGTGTTCAGGCCCGGTCCCCAAAACATCTCAGGCGGTTTGGCAATCCGCAGGATGAGATTACGGTTGAAGAGTCCTTCAATATACAATTTGGCGAAGCCCGAAGTCAGTGTGATGATATGCGTATTGTCCGTCCCTTGTTTGATGATGGTCTCTCCGGAACGGTAACTGACTTCATACCGGCTGCCATTCACCATCTCAAGCTCCTGCTCCGAAAGCTTACGGAACAAAGGGGACTGAATCTCACAGTCCTTGCAATTCTTGCATCTGAATGATTTATGAAACAGGGAACTCAATTTTTCAGCCTCGTTTTTAGTATTGAACAAATATATAAAAACTTAGACGTATTGATACAGGTCAATTATTTTTTGATCTGTTTCGTATTTTTCTCTGCTTTATTCCCTAACAAGCAAACCGCTGTATATGAGGGAAGCGTCTTTCTTTGTACAGGGATTAACAAAAGAGAGAAAGAAATACGATGAAAAGACTGTTTATAATTCTGACGGCGGTAACGATGACCGGACTGGCCCTGCTGATGCCGGGATGCAAGTATGATCACCCGGTTCCTGAGCCCCTTCCTGAGAATGTAAGTTTTTCAGAAGATGTCGTCCCCTACTTCAACAAAAGCTGCAATTACGCCGGATGCCATAATACGGGGGGTGTTGCGCCCGATCTGACCCCTGAATTTGCCTATGATGATCTTTTTGCCAAAAACCAGATCAATCTGGACAATCCGGAAGAAAGCATCCTCTATGTAAAAATCGCTCCGGGTGGTTCTATGGAGCCTTACAGCAAGCCGGCAGAGACGGCGATGGTACTGGCCTGGATCAAAGACGGTGCACCCAACAATTAGTCGCAGCTTGTTTCATAAAAGCCATTAAGCCAATCCAATTGATATGAAAAAGATCAGAACATTCCTACTTAGCACTCTGCTCCTTTGCGGGATCGCATTTATGGTAACAGCTCAGGATGAGGAGAAGGTGGTTGACAAACCCATCCGACCCCCCTTTCAGAGTGGGTATCTTTTAGATAATCAAACGACCTATTTGCCGGTGGAGGGAACCCTGGAAATGATTATTCACCATCGTTTTGGAGTCACCAGCAATGGCAGCAGCGACTTGTGGGGAATATATGCGCCTGCCAATATTCGTATGGGATTTAACTACAACATTAAGGATTACCTCCAGGTAGGCATAGGCACCACCAAATTCAGGAAGTTGCAGGATGTGTCGTATAAAGCCCTGATCCTCCAGCAAACCCGATCGGGCCGCATCCCTGTTTCCATCGCCTTCTATGGCAATATTGCCCTTGACGCAAGAGATGAAGCGGTTTTCGGGGTGGATTATGAATTTGCCCATCGCTTTTCCTATTTCAACCAGCTGATCATTTCCCGCAAGATCAATGATATGTTCAGCGTACAACTGGCACCCTCCTTTGCCCACTACAATATCGTTGAGCAGGGGCTGCAGAACCGCTATGCAGGGATCAGCTTTAACGGCAGGGCCCGGATCAGCCCGCAAACTTCTATTGTCTTTCAGTATGATACCCCCATCGAAATTGATGCTTTGCTGGTGAAAGGCCAGGCCGGACTGGATGGAAGCTTCGAGCACGAGCTGCCCAAAGCCAATATCGGAATTGGCATTGAAATCGCAACCAGTACACACGCCTTCCATATCTTCCTGGCTTCCGGCCAGGGGATCGTCCCCCAGGAGAATATGCTTTTCAACCGCAACGATTTTTTTGACGGTGGTATGCTTCTTGGTTTCAATATGACGCGATTATGGAATTGGTAATTTCTTATCTTTAACAACCAACAAAAGGAGAAACAATGAAATCTAAAACAATGAAAATCTTAAGCAGCACATTGGTTCTTGCCCTTGTAGGCCTCGTTATGATGTCCTTCACCTCGGCTCCTTCGCAGGAGAAGAAACCCTGGGACGTTCCTGCTAAATACAAGGCAATGAAGAACCCTCACTCAGCAGACAAATCACTGATTAACGTCGGAAAAATGCAGTGGAACAAGCATTGCAAATCCTGCCACGGTGGAACAGGTCTGGGAGATGGCCCGAAAGCCAAACAGCTGAAGACTCCTATGATGGACTTCTCAGCGAAAGACTTCCAGGCCTTTTCCGATGGAGAGATGTATTATATGTCCTTCATCGGAAGAGATGAAATGCCCAACTTCGAGAAGAAAATTCCGGATGAAGAAGACCGCTGGGCCATTGTGAACTTTATGCGAACGATGGCGAAGTAGTCCCATCGCATTGAGGTAGGGTGTAGTGGTCATTGCTGACCCTGCACCCTATCTTTCAAAATCCAACGACCAAATCCATCATCGCTATGCTGCCAGAAAACGCAATGCATCGTTACGGCCTGGTGCTCATTTTTATCAGTCTGCTCCTCGCCACAGGGCTGAAAGGCCAGGATTATACCAAGGACCTACCGGCAGAACTCATAGAAGAGAATGCGGTATCCTGTCTGAACTGCCATTCAAAATTGTATTTTTCCTACTACAACGAATGGAAAGAAGACAGCGTGAAGCGCAGAATGTGCGATGATTACCACATCTTACCGGAAGAGTTTTACCGGTCGAACCACAAATCATTTCGTTGCATAGATTGCCATTCTGCTGATTTCGCCCAGTATCCGCACGATCCGGATCTAAGGATGGAACCCAAGTATGAATGTATGGATTGCCACGGCGGTGATGACTTCTGGGCGATGTATAAATTCGAAGAGATTTATGACGAATATGCCGAGAGTGTGCACGCCAAACTCTTCGATCAGGGTTTTTCCTGCTGGAGCTGTCACGACCCGCACGAGTATCACAGCAGTTTCCGGAACACAAAAAACCTCAGAGAAAGCATCGCTTATAATAATGCAATATGCCTGGATTGCCACAGCAATGTGAATAATTACCTGCTGGTGAACGCCAAAGAAAATCCTGATTTGATGGAGACCCACAGCTGGCTGCCGAATCAAAGGCTGCATTTTGCTGCTGTACGCTGTATTGAATGCCATACTGAAGTAAATGACAGCCTTCTGGTGGCACATAAAATCTTACCCGGAAAAGAAGCGGTTCGCAATTGCGTGGAGTGCCACTCCAAAGACAGTCGACTGATGCTGTCGCTGTACCGCTTTGAAAAACAGGAGGAAAGAAGCCGATTCGGTTTTTTCAATGGCGTCATCGTGAGTAACTCCTCCTATGTCATTGGTGCTAACCGGAATATTTTCCTGAATATCGCCTCTGTTGCCATTTTCGGGCTCACATTATTGGGGATCTTCATTCACATTATCCTTCGTATCACCATAAAAAAATAATCTTATGAGTGAGAAATTATACCTCTACCCGGCCAGCATTCGCATCTGGCATCTGGTGAATGCCGTCCTGATCATTCTGCTTATCATCACCGGAGTGAACCTGCAATATGCTTCCAAAGAGTTTATGCTTATCCCTTTTGAAACCGCGGTCAGCATTCATAATATCTGTGGGGTTTTGCTTTCGTTTAACTATCTCCACTATATCATAGCCAGCATTATTACAGGCAACTTTAAGTTTTATAATCTTTTTAAACCCGGCTTTCGGACCAATCTGCTGAAGCAGGCCCGCTTCTATATCTACGGACTCTTTAAAGGTGAACCACATCCCTTTCACGCCAGCAAAGCGGAGAAATTCAATCCGTTGCAGAAAATCGCCTATTGGTTTGTGATGTTTATCTTTCTGCCGCTGGTAGTAATAACAGGATGGTTTTTGCTGTATCCCGACAGCGTTGCCTATGTTCTGGCCGGGATACATCTTCTTCATTTTACCATCGTCATTCATATCATTGCCGGCTTTATGCTCTCCGTTTTCCTCATTGTACACATATACCTGTGCACCGTCGGAATGAAATGGAGTGATGCCATTAAAACCATCTCCACAGGCTACCATCATCCGGTCGAAGAGTAAAAAAAATATGCCCTCCCAACATAAGCCGGTCTTCAATAGCAGATCGGCTTTTTCTATTATTAATGATCCACCTCACTAATTCCTTGATATATATCAATCCATTGTTGATCCTTTGCCGTTTCTTGCCTGAAAAATCTCAGCCATCATTTTAACGCTATTAACAAGAATAGAACGAAATTGCAAGGTGAAAAAGAAAAGCGATTTCCAATAACCAAACCTAACATTGAAGCGATATGAAAAAGTCATTGACCAGATTGCTTAGCCTCTTCGGACTGTTTCTTGCATTCCAGGTGCTTATGCTCACTTCCTGTGAAGGACCGGAAGGACCGGCCGGGCCACAAGGTCCTGTAGGCGCCGATGGTTCCGCCATTTGTGGCGATTGTCACAACCTCACCACCGATCTGTATGCCAAGATCATTCAGTATGAATCTTCCACACACCGTCTGGGAGGAAACTATGAGCGGAGTACGGCATCCTGCGCCAAATGCCACACCCACGAAGGGTTTATGGAGCAATTGGCTACCGGCACTGTGGCAGCTAGCATTAACAACCCCACCCCTGTTAACTGCCGTACCTGCCACCCCATTCACGAGTCTTATACCCAGGCAGATTACGCCTTACGTACGGTAGCTCCTTTCGAGCTGGACATTCTGGATACCAAAGTGACCTTTGATATGGGCAACGGGAATATTTGCGCAGCCTGCCACCAGCCGCGTGTAGCCAATCCCAAGCCCGAAGTAGGAGGAGCAGATGTCACCATTACCTCCTTCCGCTGGGGATACCATTACAGTACCCAGGCTGCAATGATGGTAGGTGAAGGCGGATATCGTATCCCCGGATCCATCGATTATAACACCGTGGCCGCCAAGCATTACAATAATCTGAAAGATGGATGCGTGGACTGCCATATGGCCAAGGCCTTTGGCTCACAGGCAGGAGGACATACATTCAATGTTTCCTATGAGGCTTATGGAAATGCCACCCCCAATATGGCGGCCTGTACCGATTGCCACAGTGGAGCCACCAGCTTTGATATTATGGGCGGGCAAACCGAGATTGCAATGCTGCTCGACTCGCTGAAAAGCCTGATGACCGATGCCGGTATCTATGGGTTCAATGGCAGTTATATTTATCCGGGCACCTATAGCGCCGATGATGCAGGCTGCTACCTGAACTATCAGTTTGTATATGCCGATCAAAGCCTGGGAGTGCACAATACCAGCTATGCCCGCGCTCTGCTTAGCAACTCCATTGAATACCTGAATACCAAGAAATAATCACTGATAAGGATTAGAATGATTTGGGTGAGGGGCTGTCTCGTAAGTCGAGGCAGCCCCTTGATTTTTAGGATTCATTGCTCCCAGTCGATTCTCAGGGGGCAAATGACTGATGAGAAATCCCCTCAACGCCGCTCCCCTCGACTACGCTCGGGGAGCGGCGTTGAGGGGAGCGGGAGGCAAAGAGTTTTATCTACCTTTGCTGTTACATTAAAGATAATGAGCAAAGCGGAGAAGCCATCCAAATCAGCCCTGAATGTCCAGAAAGGCATAGACCCCCCGCCCCTGCTGAATCCGGTGGCGGTGGGAAAAATCCGTGCCCTCAGGAAAAAAGAACTCACAGTGGACGAGATCAGGCTGGGTCTGCTGCAGGGAGATCGCAATATGCTGGGAAGGGCGATCACCCTGACGGAAAGTCGCCGGAAAGATCATCAGGCCCTGGCCCGCGATCTGATCGAGTCTTGTCTCCCGCTAACAGGAAAATCCATCCGCATAGGCATTACCGGGGTTCCGGGAGTGGGAAAAAGTACTTTCATTGAAGCCCTGGGCACCTATCTTACCCGCCTTGGAAAGAAACTGGCTGTTCTGGCCATTGATCCCTCCAGCGCCCGTACCGGAGGTTCCATCCTTGGCGATAAAACCCGGATGGAGAAACTATCCATCGATCCCAATGCCTTTATCCGTCCCTCACCCTCGGCCGGAAGCCTGGGCGGGGTGGCCAGAAAAACCCGGGAAGCCATTGTCCTATGCGAAGCAGCCGGATTCGATGTGATCCTGGTAGAAACGGTGGGGGTAGGACAGTCGGAAACCGCAGTACACGCTATGGTGGATTTCTTCCTCCTGCTGATGCTTGCCGGCGCCGGCGACGAGCTGCAGGGGATAAAAAGAGGCATTATGGAAATGGCGGATGCCATTGTGATCAATAAAGCAGACGGAGAGAACATTACAGCTTCAACACGTGCTCAGGCACAATACAAAAACGCCCTGCATCTCTTCCCGCCGCCCAAATCGGGATGGGAACCCAAGGTCCTTACCTGCTCTGCCCTGCAACAAAAAGGCATCCCGGAAGTATGGGCACTCATCACCGAATATAAAGCCCTCACAACCCACAATGGCTTCTTCGAGGAAAAACGCAGAGAACAAAGCCGGGGACTGCTGAGGGAAGCCATTCAGGAAAGACTGATGGAAGACCTTTTCCGGCATCCGGAGATACAGGAGCGAATCAAAGATCTGGAAGAAGCCGTAGTACAAAACCGCAGCAGCGCATACCACGCCGCCAATAAGCTCACCGAAGCCTATTTCAGAATCATTGAAAAGGAGCAGCAGGCTTAAGCGCCTGTCTTGTTTTCTTCTTTTGCCTTTTTCCCCGGGAATAAAAGAGAGGCCACAATACTGATCAGCAAGATCCCTCCTACAATGATCAGGCTGTGGACGGTTTTAAAGCCAGCCCCGGTCAGAAAATCGTGAAGAATCATCTTTATTCCGATGAATCCCAATAATACAGAAAGACCGGTTTTCAGGTAGCGGAAAGTATTCATCACGTGCATTACCAGAAAGAAAAGAGAGCGCAACCCGATGATGGCGAAAATATTGGAATAGAAGACGATATAGGGATCTTTGGTGATGGCAAAGATGGCCGGGATAGAATCAACGGCAAAAATTACATCGGTAAACTCGATGACAAGCAGGACGATGAAAAGCGGAGTAATGAAAACCTTCCCCTTATGATCGCGAATAAAAAAGCGATGCCCGACATCCCGGGGATAAACTGCGAAGTATTTTCGTGCAAACTTTACCACAGGATGACGCCCGGGCTCGATCTTCGCCTCCTTGTTCCGTTTGCGGTACATCAGCCAGGCTGTGATGATCAGAAAGCCCCCGAAAACGTACAGTATCCACTCGAAGCGATAAATGAGGGCTGCACTCCCGAATATAAAAATGAAGCGCATTACGATAGCACCGAGGATTCCCCAAAAAAGTACCCATTTATAATATTTCTCTCTCACCCCAAAGGAGTAAAAGATCATAATCATTACAAAAACATTATCCACCGAAAGGGCTTTCTCGATGAGATAACCCGTGATGTATTCCAGGGCAAGATTGGCCTTATACAGTTTCTGGGCGGCAAGCAGATTGTCCTCCACCTGGATAGGATGGCGGTGCAGGAGAATCAATTCCCTGATCCGCTCTACACTGTCGGCACCGTGGATCAGGTCTCCTTTGAAGAGCAGGAAAAAATAAAAGCCAACCCCCAGGCTGATCCATACGATGGTCCAGAACAATGCCTCCTTAAAATGGATCACGTGGCTCTTTCGGTTGAAGACGCCCAGATCAAAAAGCAGTATCGCCACAATGACGACCAGAAAGCTGCCAAAAAAGACAAATTCGCTGTGATTCACGCCGCAAAGTTAGTGTAATTGTATCCTGCTGCATTCGCCCTTCTTTGCCGTCGTTCAAAGATTTCATAGTTTTGGAACCCTTTATTGACCACAAATTCTTAAAAAAGATATCTATGAAAGAAAGCATTGAAATGAATCCCAATCCCCTGGTGCAGTACCTGAATAAACCTGCCTCGGCATTTACCAAAGCAGACCTGATGAGCTTCATCGAGGATCATAACATTGAAGCGGTCAACTTTCGCTATGTTGGAGGGGATGGACGCCTGAAGACTTTGAATTTCATCATCCAGAGCCGCGATCACCTGGATCAGATCCTTAGCTCCGGGGAGCGGGTGGATGGCTCCAGCCTGTTCTCCCATATTGAAGCCGGCAGCAGCGATCTCTATGTTGTACCCCGTTACCGCACTGCCTTTGTCAATCCCTTCTCCCATATTCCGGCCGTGGATATCCTTTGTTCCTATTTTGATAAAGATGGAAACCCCCTGGAAAGTGCCCCGGAATACATCCTGGCTAAAGCTGTGCTTGCCTTGAATAAGGAGACCGGCCTGGATATTGAGATGATGGGCGAGTTGGAGTACTATGTGATCAGCGAAGAAGATGAGCTGTATGTGGCGGATGATCAGCGTGGGTATCACGAAGGCACACCCTTTACCAAGTTTGAGGAGTTCCGTGCGGAAGCAATGGCTGCCATTGCCTCGGTGGGAGGCCTGATCAAATACGGCCATTCCGAAGTAGGGAATTTCAATGTAAATGGACTGGAATATGAGCAGAATGAGATAGAGTTTCTTCCCACCAACCCTCAGGATGCCGCCGATCAACTGGTGATTGCCAAATGGATTCTGCGAACCCTGGGCCATCGTTACGGAGTAACGGTCACCTTTGCACCAAAAATCACAGCCGGAAAAGCAGGAAGCGGAATGCACGTGCACCTGAAACTAATGAAAGACGGAAAAAACGTGATGCTGGAAGATGGAAAGCTGTCTGCAACGGCCCGCAAAGGCATTGCCGGAATGCTTGAACTGGCTCCTTCCCTCACCGCTTTTGGCAATACCAATCCAATGTCCTACTTCCGCCTGGTGCCCCATCAGGAAGCCCCCACCAATATCTGCTGGGGGGATAGGAACCGGAGTGTATTGGTAAGGGTACCCCTGGGTTGGTCTGGCGTGAAGGATATGCTTAAACAGGTGAATCCTCTTGAAGCAGACTTTAGCGGAGAACATACTGATAAGCAAACCGTTGAACTGCGTTCACCCGACGGGAGTGCAGACATCTACCTTCTGCTGGCTGGCATTTGCGTAGCCCTGCGGCACGGCCTGACGATGAAAAATGCACTGGAGATTGCGGAAAAGACCTATGTGGACGTCAACATTTTCCACGAGGAGTTCAAAAGCACGATGGAACGCCTTTGTCATCTTCCGGCCTCCTGCGCCGAGTCGGCCAACTGCCTTGAAGAGCAAAGTGAAATCTACCAGGCGCATCAGGTATTTCCCAAGGGTACACTCGAGCAGCTTGCAGCGAAGCTAAGGCGTTATCAGGATGCCAACCTGAGAGAGGAATTGAATGCCAATCCGGAAGAAATCCTGAAATTGGTGCATACTTATTTCCACTGCGGATAAGAACAGGTTTTTCTATTCTTGCGCCATATTGGCAGCTGGTTTTTTATTTAGCTGCCTATATGGCGCTTTTCTTTGCCTGAAAATGTCGTTTTCCGGGAGTGGTACAAGCTTTGACCTGTGCAGGTCGAATGTATCACCGATGTTTAACTAAAATGTATAGGAGGACCTTAAAATGACATTAATGCGTTTAAACAACCCGTACACCGTTTCCCGTCTGTTTAACGACTTTTTCAACGACAGGAATCAGGACCTTGAGCAGGAGCATAACTGGAAGCCCCTGGCCAATGTGGTGGAAATGGATGACCGTTTTGAGCTGGAGCTGGCTGTGCCCGGGATGGAGAAGAAGGACTTTAACATCTCCATTGAAAAAGATATGCTGAGTATTTCGGCAGAGCAGAAAATGGAGAAGAAAGAGGAAGAGCAGAACTACAGCCGCAGGGAGTTTTTCTACGGAAAATTCTGCAGATCCTTCAGCCTTCCGGAAAGCGTGGATCGCGAGAAGATCACTGCCGAATACCAGAATGGCATTCTGAAGTTGCAGCTCCCCAAGATGGAGAAAGAAACGCTCAAGAGACTGGTGAAGGTTTCTTAAGCAGCGTGGAGTGGGATAAAAGCCTGGCCTGAGGGCCGGGCTTTTTTTTATTTCTCAGAAGGTGGACTGGTGGTAAAGCGAAAGCCTGCTGGCGCGCGATTGCATCGCGTGCCAGGGAGCACTGCGTTTGTAACGCTATTCATCAACAGTCATAAATAGTGCAAGTGAACTTTTCCTATAGCATTTAGCTTTTGCTCGTTGAAAACGAGCGGCCTCCCAGCCCTGTTCCATCGTGGGGGGTCAGGTTAGAACTGCGCACGATGCTCCCATCCTTCAAGGGATACTCATTCCCCCCAGCAAAGAGACGTGTTTCATCATACCTTCCTTCCACCATCGGGGTGTGACAATCACCGCAGGAGGACGCCATTGTAAGATACTTACTAAAGGCTACCTGATCAGAAGGGTCTGGGCGGGGACTGAATTCGGGTTTTTGAGGGATCATCCGTGTAATCAGATTCATTGGAAAGTTAAGTTCGCTTATCGGGACCTCATTTTCAATTGGATCGAGGGTGCGTAGGTACGCAATGATATCGTAGAAATCTTCAGGATCCAGTTTTCCGTATGCGTGATGCGGCATCAGGGGGAAGAGGGGGCTGCCATCCCGGCTGACTCCGGCGGTGATGGCGTGGAAGATTTCTCCATCGCTCCAGTCCTCCAGCCAATAGGGAGTCAGGTTGGGGGCATACAGCTTTCCGGGAAGGCCCTTCTTTTCATCCCATAAGGCGCCTCCCTTTCCCAGGGTGCCGGGTGCAACGGGCTGCGCATAATAATCGTGCATCCTCCCGGATTACGGACTGAATCCACTATGGAAAGGGATGGGCATTTTTGAGAGCGGGGAAAGGGATAGGTGAGGTAGAAAAGCGATATGCTCTATGCAAACTGAATGAAACTGTATTGGATAAAAAGCTGCTTTTCATTCGGGTACCACAGAGCTGATCGGGAAAGAAAGCTTCGGTTCTGTCAGTTCCCTATCACTTCCTTGGCCGAAACCTGGTCGCGGGACAGTTGGGCGCGAAGTTCGGAAAGACTACCGAAGCGGCGTTCCTCACGTATGCGGCCCAAAAAGCACACATCGATTTCCATCCCGTATATGTCACGGTCAAAATCAAAAATGTGTACCTCAATGGTGACGCTGTGCAAATCGATAGTGGGACGGAAACCAATATTCAGCATTCCCCCGAATTTTTCCCTGTTTATCTTCACTTCCACCGCATACACGCCCATAGCCGGGATCATTTTCTGCGGATGATCAATCTGAATATTGGCGGTAGGATATCCTATGGTATGCCCTATGCGGTTTCCATACACCACCTGCCCGCGCACCCGGTATGGATAGCCGAGCATCCGGGCGGCTCCACTTACATCCCCTTCCTCCAGGGTGCCACGGATCAGAGAGGAGGACAAAGTTTTCCCTCCCTCAATCAGGGCTTCGGTTTTCAAAACACTGAACCCTAACTCCTCACCCAAAGCCTTCAAAGCTTCAAAACCACCCTTTCGATTGCGGCCAAAGCCGTGGTCGTAACCGGCATAATAGCGCTGCATTTGCAAGGGGCCGAAAAGATAGTCGCGCACAAAGTTGCCGTAATCAAGGCGGGCAAGCTGGTGGGTGAAGGGCATCACCACCAGGTGATCGATCCCGCTGTCTGCAATGCGTTCAATGCGTTCCTCCGGAGTGCAAAGCAGGCGAATCTCTGCTGCCCCGGCCGGATCCACCACCTGGCGGGGATGAGGCTCAAAAACCATCACAATAGAAGGCACCCCGTTTTCGCGGGCATCCTCCCTGAGGCTGTCAAGAATAGCACGGTGACCACGGTGTACGCCATCGAAGGTTCCCATTGTTAAAAAGGGGCGGCAGCGACTGCACACTTCTCTTATATCGTGATGAACCTCCATATTTTTGTGGATTATCGGCTGCTGATTGGCGCAAAAATAACAAAAACGGTCAAGGGCACACCCCACAATGTATTTCAGCCTCAAACCACATATACGCAGCTGAATTCAGCTTTGAACATTATAATAGATGGATAGTTTCTATCTTTGCCGAAATTTGAAGCAAGGAATATGCCTGAGAACAAAAATGGATCTATTGCCCAGATCATTGGTGCTGTGGTCGATGTGACTTTTGAACGGGAAGATGATTTACCCCGGATCTATGATGCCCTGGAAGTTTCCGATGAAAGCGGACGTGTCGTGGTCCTCGAATGCCAGCAGGATATCGGAGAAAATACGATGCGCTGCATTGCGATGGATTCCACCGACGGCCTGAGCCGCGGGATGGAAGTGATCAACACCGGGCAGGTGATCTCAATGCCTGTGGGCGAGGAGATCAAGGGACGTCTCTTCAATGTGATCGGACAGCCCATCGACGGATTGAAGTCCGTGGAGAAAAAAGAAAGCTATCCCATCCACAACGATCCCCCGAAATTCGAAAACCTCTCTACTAAGGAGGAGGTATTGTACACCGGGATCAAGGTGATCGATCTGATTGAACCCTATTCCAAGGGAGGAAAGATCGGCCTCTTCGGGGGTGCAGGGGTAGGCAAGACGGTGATCATTATGGAGCTGATCAACAACATCGCCAAGGCCTATTCCGGAATGTCGGTCTTTGCCGGCGTGGGAGAACGCACCCGTGAAGGGAACGACCTCTTGCGCGAGATGATCGAATCAGGGGTTATCAATTATGGGAAGGAGTTTCTGGAAGATATGGAAAAGGGCGGATGGGACCTGAGCAAGGTGGATTACGAAGCCCTCGGTAAATCACAGGCAGCCCTGGTGTTCGGACAGATGAACGAGCCACCCGGCGCCCGTGCACGCGTGGCCCTATCCGGACTTACCCTGGCAGAATACTTCCGGGACGGGGACAAGAATGAGCCCAGCGGGAAAGATATCCTCTTCTTTATCGATAATATCTTCCGCTTCACCCAGGCCGGTTCTGAAGTATCCGCCCTTCTGGGCCGTATGCCCTCTGCCGTTGGATACCAGCCCACCCTGGCTACTGAAATGGGCCTGATGCAGGAAAGAATTACCTCTACCAAGCGTGGCTCCATTACCTCTGTACAGGCAGTATACGTCCCCGCCGATGACCTTACCGACCCGGCTCCGGCCACCACCTTTGCCCACCTGGACGCCACTACAGTGCTAAGCCGGAAAATCGCAGAGCTCGGGATCTATCCCGCTGTGGATCCCCTGGATTCCACCTCGCGGATTCTCACACCTCAGATTGTCGGAGAAGAGCATTACCGCACCGCACAGCAGGTTAAAGAACTGCTCCAGCGTTACAAGGAACTCCAGGACATCATCGCCATCCTGGGAATGGATGAACTTTCCGATGAAGATAAGCAAGTGGTGCATCGCGCCCGCCGCGTGCAGCGCTTCCTTTCTCAGCCCTTCCACGTAGCTGAACAGTTTACCGGCACCCCAGGCGTTTTTGTGAATATTGAAGATACCATCAAGGGCTTCAAAATGATTATGAACGGAGAGGTAGATGCGTATCCCGAGGCTGCATTTATGCTGGTGGGAACCATTGAAGAGGCCATCGAAAAAGGCAAGAAACTGCTGGCAGATAACTAAGTGAAGGATGAACCTGCAAATCATCACACCCGATGCCACCGTGTTTGAAGGAGAAGCCAATCTGGTGCAGCTCCCTGGGATCGATGGATCCTTTGGAATACTCAATCATCACGCTCCCCTGATTTCTATCCTGAAGGCGGGGAAGGTCAAAATTCAACTACCCGACAAAACGCTGAAATTTATCGAGATCCGTGGCGGAGTAGTGGAAGTATTGAAAGACAAGGTGCTGATCCTGGCTGAATGATGGCTTTCCGGCCCCTGCGCTTTCCTAAGCTTCGTACGCTCCTCCCGGCTGTCCTTATCCTCAGCCTCACCTCCTGTATAGAAATCACCGAGCAATTATCCCTCGCCCCCGATCGCAGCGGCCGGTATATCCTTTCGGCGGATGCCGGCGCCCTGGCATCCCTTTTAATGATGTCGGGCAGCCTGGATGAAGAAAGCCTCCACAGCATTGAAAAACAAATGAGGGCTATGGCTGATCAGCTTCAGGATGTGCAAGGACTGAGCGATATCCTTATGGATACGGATATCAGGGATGGGCGTCTGTCTCTTGGATTCGGTTTTGCAAATCCGGCAGCCCTGAACCGGGCCCTGTTTGCTCTGTCGGGGATGGAGAAAAAATGGTTTCTGCCGGGGATGTACAACATAGGGAAGAAGCGGGTGATACGACGGAATATCACCCCTTTCCTGAGACAGGCGGTGAAAGAGGATTTTCCGGAGTGGGAACAGGCCCGATCCTGGATTGGGCAGATTAGGCTGCAAAGCCGCTGTGAACTGCCCGGCCCTGTAAGCAAAAGCAAGGGGCAGCTCGCAAAGCATAAGGGAAATTCAGCACAATTTCAATGGAATGCACTGGAAGTGATGGAGGAAGGCACCAGCCTCAGATACCGACTGCGCTTTGATCCCATCGATTAAAGTGAATGATTTTCAAAGCTCCCATAGTTCAATCTATTCTGCATTCTCTCTTTGCTGTTCATCCTGACGCTGATCCCACTGCTGTCGGGCCAGCTCCTGCATATTGGGTGCGTGATCTGTCTCGTCCACAATCTCTAAGCCCAGAATGGTTTCGATGATGTCCTCCATTGTAGCTATACCGCTCAGTCCACCGTACTCATCAACCAACACGGCAAAATGCTCTCGCCTTGTCAGCAATTGATTGAATAGCGCAGGAACAGGTAGATTTTCATACACCATCCTCACCGGCCGCTTGATATCTCCCAGGCTTTTGTCAAAATCATCGCGTGCCAGACGATCAAGAACATCATACTTCAGCACAAAACCGGTAATATTGTCCGGCTCATCTTTATATACCGGAATGCGGGAGAAACTATTAAAATCTTCCCGCGCGAAAAAATCGGAGATCATCATTTCCTCCGGGGCGGTCACCAATACCGTACGGGGGGTCATAATCTCTTTAAGTTTAATGGTGTTGAGGCTCAGCAGATTCTGTATGATCTTGTTTTCGCTTTCCTCAATCACCCCCTGGTCGGTGCCAATGTCGGCCATAGCAGAAACCTCCTGACGGTCGATGTAGGGCGTGAGCGTTTTCCCTGTAAGTAAGCGGGTCACGAATTTACTCAGAAACACCAGGGGGTAAGTCAGAATGATCATCCAGCGGATAAGCTGCACGGCAAAAGTAAACAGGGATCGCCAATAGGTTGCCCCGATGGTTTTGGGGATGATTTCGCTGAAGATCAGGATGAGCAGGGTGAGGATGGCAGATACCAGTCCGAAGTAGGCCTCGCCGAAGACCAGCGTGGCCTGCGCTCCCACCCCGGCAGCCCCGACCGTATGAGAGATGGTGTTCATCGTGAGGATGGCAGACAAAGGTTGATCTATATCCTCCTTGAAGCTGCGCATACGCAGTGCAGTAGCTGAACCTTCAGTTACTTTGTTTTTAATGAATGACGGACTGACCGAAAGCAGCACAGCCTCCAATATGGAACAAAGAAAGGAGACAACAAGTGCCAGAAAAAGATAGAGAATCAGCAATGCCATAGGTGTATGATATCAGAAGCAGCTTTACAAAGATACATAAGCCTGATACAAGCAGCACATCTCAAACTGCGCATCCTGGATAATCAGGTCAGCAGATCCGCAAACCTGATAAAAATTCATTCCGGCAAGGTCTGAAGCCATAAGGTCGAAGGGGATTTACGCACTTTGTTCTCCACGGAGGGATTGCTGAAAATGACGGGCAACACGCGCCTGGTCCGGGTATTGACCCAGTAAAAACATCAGCTTGGTGACCGCCGACTCTGTAGTGATATCGCCACCACTCAAAACGCCGATCTCCTCCAAAAGGCGGCTGCTGGCGTATTTGCCCATCTCTACCGCGCCTCCTTTGCATTGGGTCACATTGCAAATGATCAAGCCCCCGGAAATGGCGTCCGAAAGCATCCGGATGAACCACTCATCGCTGGGGGCATTGCCCGATCCAAAGGTCTCCAGAATAAGACCCCGCAAACCAGGAATATCCAGGACACTGCGTACCACCGCAGGACTGATGCCCGGGAAGAGCTTGAGAATAGCCACATTCTCATCCAGCTTCGTATGCAAGCGCAACTTCTTGAAATTGGATTTACGGATGAAGGCGTGATTGTAACGGATATGCACCCCGGCCTCAGCCAGGACAGGGTAGTTTTCGGAAACAAAAGCATTGAAATCTTCTGCATTGAACTTGGTGGTGCGGTTGCCCCTGAATAATTGGTTCTCAAAATACACAACCACTTCCGGTATCACAGGATTGTCTTCCTCGCGAGCGGCGGCAATCTCAATGCTGGTCAGAAAGTTCTCGCGCCCATCCGAACGCACCATCCCCATCGGGAGCTGCGAACCCGTCAGGATCACCGGCTTATTCAGGTTTTCAAGCATAAAACTCAGCATCGAAGCGGTATATGACATCGTATCGGTGCCGTGCAGGACGATGAAGCCGTCGTATTCCTCATAATGCTTCGCTATTACCCCGGCCAGCTCTTTCCAGAAAGCCGGTTTCACATCCGAAGAATCTATCAGTGGATCAAAGCAATGGTTGTCGATGCGATAATGCACCTTCTCCAAAACAGGGATATACTGGTAGATCTGATCGAAGTTAAAGGGCGACAGGGACCCGGTCCGGGGATCCTGAATCATTCCGATGGTACCACCGGTGTAAATCACCAGAAGGCTGATATCGCTTTCCATAATATTCAAAATGGACTATTTACATTAATTGAAGGATACACTTTCAAAGCATTGGCCGTGGTGATCTCCGCGATCTCTTCAGCCTTGTATCCCAGTGTATCGGCCAGGTGTCGCACCACAAGGGGGATATAGGCCGGCTCATTCCGCTTGCCGCGATAGGGTACCGGGGCCAGAAAAGGCGCATCGGTTTCAAGTACCAGGGCCCCGGGACCAAGATCTTTTAAAACCAATCGGAGGCCAGCATTTTTGAAAGTAAAAACGCCTCCTATGCCCAGATGAAAACCCATCTCTATGATACGGGCAGCTTGTTTTGCATTCCCCGTAAAACAATGAAAAACCCCTTGCAGGCCGGGCAAGGCCAGGGATTCAAGCGTATCCAGCAACAGGTCCATTGATTCGCGGCAATGAATGGACACCGGCAGTTGCTTCGCGGCTGCCCATTGTGCCTGCAGGCAAAACACTTCAATCTGAATATCCCGAAAACTTTGGTCCCAGTAAAGGTCTATTCCTATTTCTCCCACAGCCGAATACGCTCCCCTATCCAGCTCCTCTTTGATCACGCTCAGTTCGTCTTCCCAGTTTTCCTTCACCGAAGTGGGATGCAGGCCCATCATTGGAAAACAGTGTTGAGGCCAGGCGCGCACCAGGGCCTTCATCGGGGCAATCGAACTGCGGTCGATATTGGGCAACAGAAAGGCATTCACTCCGGAAGCAATGGCGCGCTGTAGGCATTCTTCCCTGTCTTCATCAAAAGCATTCAGGTATAGGTGTGTATGGGTATCTACCAGTTTCATAAGGCAAATTTAGGCTTTTCCTCGCTGCGGGTGGGAGAAGCATTTCTGCTGCCGCTGATTCCTGTTCAGCTGTGCGCCCGGCTGCCTATACGGCTACAAAGGAGCTTTTTGCTACATTTGGGGCTGATGAAAATCCTCCTGATCCGCTTCAGCTCCATCGGAGATATTGTACTCACCTCTCCCCTGCTCCGCTGCCTTAAACGCAGCCGGCCGGAGATCGAAGTGCACGTGCTCACGAAATCAGCTTATCAGGATCTTTATCATCTGAACCCTCACGTTGACAAGGTTTTTGTTATTCAGAAGAAGATAGGGGAAGTACTGAACGCACTGAAGTTGGAGCACTACGATCAGGTCATCGACCTGCACCGGAACTTCCGCAGCCTGGGAGTGCGGCTGCGTTTGGGCAGGCCTGCCTTCGCTTTCTCCAAGCTCAATCTGCGAAAGTGGCTCCTGGTCCGTTTCAAAATTAATCGTTTGCCTTCTTTGCATATCGTGGACAGGTATTTTGCTGCGGTTTGGCATCTTGGGGTCAAAAATGATGGGCAGGGACTGGATTTTTTTATCGATCCCGGGGACAAAATGGCTATGGAGGACCTTCCGGCTCCCTTTCGAAATGGCTTTCTTGCATTTTCGATTGGGGGACAGCATTACACCAAGATTTTTCCGCTGGAGAAGATCCGTGAGGTGATGGCACAGCTCCGCTATCCAGTTGTGTTGTTGGGGGGTAAAGAGGACCAGGCGAGGGGAGAAGCGGCGGCACAAGGATGGGATTTTCCTGTCTGGAATGCCTGTGGGAAAATGCGTTTGGGTCAATCGGCCGACCTGATCAGGCAGGCGCAGGCAGTAATCAGCAATGATACCGGGCTGATGCATATCGCGGCAGCTTTTCATAAACCCATCCTTTCCATCTGGGGCAGTACGGTTCCGGCATTTGGTATGTATCCCTATATGCCCGGGCAGGAGGATCGCTATGTTATGGCGGAAGTGAATAATCTGTCGTGCCGCCCCTGCAGTAAGATTGGGTTCTCCGCTTGTCCCAAGGGGCATTTCAGGTGTATGCTTGATCAGGACAGTGCTTTTATTGCCGGGACAGTCCGTCGCTTTCTTTGAGGCAGGATCGCTTTTATGATGCTAAAGCAGAGACAGGCAGGCTTCAGTGCAGGCGTGTGACCTTGGTTTTCCGGGTAATGCGTTCCCCCTCCAGTCCGGTCACCTGCAGCAGTCCCGGCCTGGTACCGGCCTTGATGCGGCCCAGCTGGTCTTCGAGTCCAAGTGCCTGAGCCCCATTCCAGGTGGCCCATACTGCCATCTCGCTGAAAGGAACCTCTCGGTAGTGATCCTGGATGATTTTCATTTGCCGCAGGATGGAAAGAGTGCGGCAGGAGGCCAGGCTTTCCGTTCCGAGGGCAATGTGCAGTTTGTGTTTCCTCAATAGGGGCACATCCGGTATGCGTCCTTCCAGAAAAAGATTGGAGCCGGGACAGAGCACCCAGGTGACGGGGAAAGCCTGTTGCTGACTCAGCAATACATCCTCTTGTGAAGCATAGACATTATTCACGAGCAACAGGCGGCGGATTCCGCGGAGCAAAGGCAATATAAAATCCAGAGGCCTTTGCCCGGCCGGTATGCTTGCGGGAAGCTCCTGTCCGACGGCCCGCAGGCTTTCCGCTACCGGACCACTTCCACGGGTAAAGAATTCCAGCTCCCCGGCCGTTTCGAGATGATGAATGGAAAGCGTTTCCTGCGCAGCCACAGCCCTTCCGCCGATAAGGCGTAGCAGGGCGGGAGATACCGAGTAGGGTGAATGGGGAACCAGGGAGGTTTTTCCAAATCCTGAAAAAGCTTCGTACAAGCTCATTCCTTTTCGGATGGTTTCCTGTGCAGCAGCGTCATCTGTTTCAAAGACCTCCACAAAAGTATGCCACTGAATCTGGCCTCCCTTCTTGATCGGAAGACTGGTCAGCCCATTGGATACATCCCCGGCTGCCACCGTACCATCACGCAGCATTGCCCGTATAGCCAGATCCATTGCACGGCGCCGGGTGGGCAGATCGGGAGAATCGGAACGGAGGCGTGCCAGCTCACCGACAAAATGTTCCAGGCCTCTGCCTTCCTTCACTTTGCCTTTCATCCAGCTGTGCTCCAAATGAGTGTGGGTATTGATGAACCCGGGGATGAGCGTACCCTCTTTGTGTTCAGTGCGGCTCACCCATACCGGATTGTTCTCCGGGCGTCCGGCATACTTCACCAGGCCACCCCCGTGCATAACCACCATTCCGGGAGAATAATACGTGCCATCTCCGATGATCAGATGATCTGTTAAATAGGCTACCGACATAGGGCATAAAAATAACCAAGTTTCTGTATTGAAACATTCTAAGAAACACACATCTGTGTCTGACCGCTTCCTTGCATCGGAACAATTTTAATAGGAGGCTGTTATATGCAGCATTAATCCCGGCTTGCCGGCAAAGTGCAAAAGACTATCTTTGCCCGGTTGCCTTCCAAGACATTGCTGCGATGAGCATTATCATACAAGACACCCGCCTGATTGACGGCTTCTCACGCCTCGACAAAGAGGGGAAAATACGCCTGATCACGGCGATGTTAGATCATCCTGAACATAAGCAAGCCCTGCTGGATTCTTTCCTCCACCGGGATGCCGCTTTTCAGCAGCGCCTTGATGAGTTCTCGGAAAACACCATCTCCAATTTTTATTTCCCTTATGGAGTGGCGCCGAACTTCATTATCAACGGAGATGTTTTTATGATCCCGATGGTGATTGAAGAAAGCTCGGTGGTGGCTGCCGCCTCCAAAGCGGCCAAGTTCTGGAGCGAAAGAGGTGGTTTTCACGCTGAGGTTGTGGATGTGATGAAGATAGGGCAGGTACACTTTATATGGAAAGGGTCCAAAGCTACCCTTGAAGCAGCCTTCCCGGAACTGCGCGACAGCCTCTTCCATAGTGTGAAGCAGATCACCGCCAATATGCAGAAAAGAGGGGGGGGGCTGAAAGATATCGTGCTGGTGGACAAAACCGCCGAAATGCCGGACTACTACCAGTTGAAAGCGACTTTCGATACGGTAGACTCAATGGGGGCCAACTTTATCAATTCCTGCCTGGAAGAGTTTGCCCGAGTCCTTCAGGATTTCTTCCAGACGGATCTGCTTCCTGAAGAAGGAAGAAAAGGCTCCCACGTGATTATGTCCATCCTTTCCAACTATTCCCCCGACTGCCGGGTGAAAGCCTGGGTAGAAGCCCCTGTGGATGCTTTCGGAGAGATGGATGAGCATCTTTCTTCGGAAGGTTTTGTGGAGAAGTTTGCCCAGGCTGCCCGCATCGCTGAGATTGATATCCACCGTGCAGCCACCCATAACAAAGGCATATTCAACGGGATAGATGCCGTAGCACTGGCTACCGGCAATGATTTCCGCGCCATAGAAGCCGGAGGCCACGCCTATGCTTCGCGCCACGGGAAGTACCGCAGCCTGACGCATTTTGAATTGAAAGACGGACAGTTCCGCTATACCCTGGAACTGCCCCTGGCCCTGGGTACTGTGGGCGGACTGACTAAGCTGCATCCCCTGGCCGACTTTTCCCTGGAGCTGCTGGGACATCCGGATGCCCGCCAATTGATGATGATCGCTGCCACCGCCGGCCTGGCCAACAATTTCAGCGCCATCAGCTCCCTGGTAACCCGTGGGATCCAGGTGGGACATATGAAAATGCACCTGCTCAATATTCTCAACCACTACCAGGCCTCTCCCGAAGAGAAGGATAAAGCAGTGGAATATTTTAAGACCCGTAAAGTCTCTTTTAACGCAGTAAGTACATTCCTGGCAGAATACAGGGCAGGCCGGACTTGAACTGCTAAAGCTTGAATAATATCCTCTACACCGGACAAGCCAATGGCAAGCTTTTGCTGACCGGAGAGTACCTGGTGCTGCACGCGGCACTCGGACTTGCTTTTCCTGCACGCAGAAGCCAGAGCCTTCAGGTGCTCACGCACAAGGAAGAAGGTTTGTTCTGGCGCAGCAAGGAGTTCGGGAAGACCTGGTTTGAGGCCCGGCTCAGCCTTCCCGACCTGAAACTCACCCATTCCTCTGATCCCTTACTGGGTGAAAAGCTGAAAGACCTGCTGCATTCTATCCGGAAATATCAAGCGGATTTCCTACAGAACCATCGAGGGCTTTGGGTTGAAACCGACCTGGACTTTCCGCGCAACTGGGGCCTGGGGACTTCCTCCACCCTGCTCTGGCTGATGTCGGATTGGGCCGGGATGGATTCGTATACCTTGCTCGTGGATACTTTTGGGGGGTCGGGTTATGATATTGCCTGCGCCAAGCGCAACAAGCCCCTTCTATTTCAAAATGATCAGGGAAGGATCCGGGTGGAGGAAGTATCCTTCTCTCCCCCTTATCTGAAAGATCTTTACCTGGGTTTCAGCGGGAAGAAACAACATTCCGGCAATGAAGTCCGGCGTTTCCTCGAAATGGATCCTCCATCAACGGATCTGATAGAAAGGATATCAGGGATAGCCAGACAGGTACTGTCGGCCAAGGATTTATCTACCTTTAATTCCCTCTTAACTGAACACGAAAACCTGATGTCAGATTTGCTTGAAATCCCTCAGGCCAGGACAGGCTTCCCGGGCTTTCCCGGACTCGTCAAATCCTTGGGCGCCTGGGGCGGAGATTTTCTGCTGTTCAGCTGGGAGGGAGAAATGGCCGAGCTGGCAGCTGCGCTGAAACCCGGAGGCATTGAGGCTTTGTACCGTTTTGAAGATTTGTTATTTATCTGAAAAAGAAATGGATATGAAGAAAAACGTGAAGGATGCCCTTTTCCTGATGGATCGGAAAAGCCATTTGGGAAACGAGGCGATGGCCAGCACCTGGCGAAGTCCTTCCAACATTGCCCTGGTCAAGTATTGGGGCAAATATGCCGTGCAATTGCCGGCCAACCCCTCCCTCAGCTTTACCCTAAAGGAAAGCTACACCGAAACGCGCATCGAACTGATCCCGGCTGCAGATGGGAAACGCAGCATCCGTTTCTTCTTTGAAGGAAAGGAAAAGCCCGCATTTATTCCGAAAGTGGAAGCGGCTTTCCGGCAATGGGAAGCTTTCCTGCCTTTTCTAAAGAATGCCGGCATACGCATTGATAGCCGCAACAGCTTTCCCCATTCAGCCGGCATCGCTTCTTCCGCCTCAGCCTTCAGCGCGATGGCTTTGGGTGTTTGCGATCTGGCAGCCCGCTTAAGCGGGGAAAGAGACAGGGACGTGTTTTTTCGTAAGGCCTCCTTCCTGGCGCGATTGGGTTCGGGTAGCGCCGCCCGCTCGGTCTATCCTGAAGCAGCTTTGTGGGGATATAGTGCATCCATTCCGGGCTCGTCCGATGAATGGGCCATACCCCTGGAATCCCTGCATCCTGTTTTTCAGGATTTTCAGGATAGCATTCTGATTACCGATGCGGCTGAAAAGGCCATTTCCAGTACAGCCGGACACGGACTGATGGAAGGGCACCCCTATGCCGCAATCCGTTTTCAGAGAGCCGCCCGGCATAGCCTCATAATGTCGGAGATCCTTGCCAGGGGTGATTTGGCCGCTTTCGTTGAACTGGTAGAGGCCGAGGCATTGGAATTGCACGCCCTGATGATGAGCTCCCACCCTTCCTTTATGCTGATGCGGGGATCAACGGTGGAAATCATTCACAAAATCAGACACTTCAGAGAACAAAGCGGGATTCCTTTGTGTTTTACGCTGGATGCCGGGCCTAATGTGCATCTGCTCTATCCCCACGATGTGAAGGAGAAGGTCGGTGACTGGGTTCGGGAAGAACTGACAGACCTATGCCCGCAGGATAAGATCATTTATGATGTATTGGGACAGGGTCCGGAGAAAAGATGAGCCATTATGAAATTGAGCAAAGATGTTTTTTATGCCAAGGTGATGCTGTTCGGAGAGTACAGCGTGATCTGCGATTCGATGGGGTTGACGATGCCGTATACCCATTTCACCGGGGAGCTGAGCTTTATTCAGGATGAAAAATATACCGATTGTGAATATGCCCTGCGCTCCAATCAGATGTTAAAGGAATTCAGGAATTACCTGGAAGACAGTTCGGCCAGGGGGGAGTTGTTGTGTGAGTTTGATCTGGAAGCCTATCGTCAGGACCTGCGCCGGGGCTTGTATTTCGAGTCCAGCATCCCCCAGGGTTATGGAATGGGCAGTTCAGGTGCCCTTGTGGCCGCCCTTTATTCCCGCTATGCCAAGGACCGCATTAATGGCGACCGCCAGGTAAGCCGCGAAGGCATTCTTCAGCTTAAAAAGATTTTCGCCCAGCTTGAATCCCATTTTCACGGTACCTCCTCAGGCATCGATCCCCTGAACTGCTATATCAGTTATCCCCTGCTTATCCGCAATAAGGAAAACATTGAGATTGTGGGTATTCCAAGAAACAAGCACGGCAATGGAGCCATTTTTGCACTCAATACCGGTAGGGCAGGAAAAACTTCTCCACTGGTGAGCTATTTTGTGGATAAGTGCCGCGAAGAGCGCTTTATGCGAAAGGTGAAAGAAGAGCTGATCCCGGTGAACAACGCCTGTATCCAGACCCTGATCGACGGAGATACCCCGGCGTTTTTTGAGAACCTGAAAACCCTTTCCCGCTTCCAGCTTGACCATCTTGATCCGATGATCCCTTCCGATTACCGCAGTTTATGGGAGAATGGCATCCGCACCGGAGATTATTACCTTAAACTATGCGGTTCAGGAGGCGGAGGGTTTATCCTGGGCTTTACCGAGAACTATCATAAGGTGAGGGCAGATTTTGTGCGCCTGGGCCACGAGATGGTGACCGTATATCGGAATACCGCCATAGAAGCATAAGCTTTCCCATTTCCCTCATCCTCAAACTCCTCATCCTCAAACTCACTTTTCCCCCGCTATGCCTGGCGTTGACGCTACGGACAGCAGAGACTGAAGTCGCCCACCACCAAAAGACCCTCAAAACATCATCTTTGGTACACTGCTTATCCAGCAGTGCCTGAAGCAGCCAACATATTGATGTACCTGAAAGAGAACACACTCCGCTTAATGGATGAATACCACCTAACAAATAGATATAGATATTCAGTATGTCTAAAGCCAAGCTAAGGACACAGCTTGTCTGCTAAACATTCTTGAGTTTGTTTGAAAGATTAAAGGATATTCAGCAGAATTCCTTAATGCCGGTACTCTCTATTGGGATGATCGGAAGAAAGCCTGCTCGCGCTGCAAAAGTCACGCTCCTCGCTTGCTTGCCCTGAGCTTGTCGAAGGGTCCGCTTCCCTTGCTTGTAAAGGGTGACGAAGGGAATCAGGTTTCCAGAAAGCGGGGCGTAAAGCCGCTTTGCTTGCACATTAAGTAAATCGTGGCAGCCCTGGCCGCAATATCGAGGCGGTCAAAGGCCTCTTCAATATCCGGGCCGCAGGCCAGGGTGCCGTGCTTTTCCCAGACAATTACGGAGTGGGTCTGAAAAGCCGCCGCACTGTACCTGCCCAGTTCCCGGCTGCCGGGTTGCAGATAGGGCACAAAGCCTGCACCATTTGGCAAAAAGAAAGCGGTTTCAGGATGCACACGAAGCAGGATATCATTCAGCGATTCATCGTCCACAATGGCCGGATGATGCGAAAGCACAATGAGCGGCAGTGCGTGCGCGTGCAGCAGCGCTTTTTCTTCAGGTCTTTGGGTATGCAAGACAGATTGGACTTCCAGGTGCGTAGCCAATTCTGAGGTAGGCAGGGCTGCCTGCCTTTCCGGAGGATAGAAAAGCCTGGCCGTAATCCCCTCAGCGGGTATCTCCAGAAATACGACCGCAGGTATTGTTTGAGCTGCCATCTCCCGCATCCGGACACCGGCGGCACTCAACATCAGCATTTGCCCTTCCAGGGCAGGAAAAGGCCCGGGCAGAAGGTAATCTCTGGCGGGCCAGTTTGCAGCATCATCCGGCAGAACCTTCATCCGAACGGAAAAATTCCCTGCATTGCGCTCTGCCCAATTGCGGGCACAGAGCAAAGAAGCTACGCTGCGAATCGCTTCGGTGTATTCCATACCCAAAGATAGGAACTCAGGGTTTCCTTTTTGCCTCCAGACTGGCAAAATACCAGTTGATGCCTATCCAGAAACGATGGCGGGAGGCATCCTCAAGAAAGGAATCCAGCCGGTAATCCAGTCCCCCCTCCAGCTTGCCGCCGCCCTCAAAAGCATAGCCCAAAAACGGGCTCCAGCGGATTTCAAGTCCATAGTCACCCCCTTGCCATTCATTCAGGTACTCATTGCCTGCCTTCAGGTAGAACTCCCCCGGATCCACCCTGTCGCCATTCAGGGGGATCTCTGCAGCCAGCCGGTAACGCAGCCTGAAGGCAGGTTTCTCAGCCGTGGAAAAAGTTTGATCGGCTGCGAAACGATGGGCCAGTCGGAAACGCGGGTAAGGCCGTGTAAAGGTCATCTGCTGGGCACTTCGGTGGAATACCGCGCCTTCCCTGATCCGCATTACGTAGCCCCCGCCCACGGCACTCCGGATGCCGGTTTTACGGGCTGCGATGAGTGCAAGATCTGTCAATACATAGTCATAGGACGTCTCTCCTTTCTCTCCGAAGATCCCCTGGTAAAAGGCCTGTCGGGATTCCGCCTTGACATTCAGGCTCCAGTCTTTGGGGAATTTTGCATTCAGACTGAGAGAAGGCAACACCCCCGCCTGGTAGCTGCCCTGTGCATTGCCCACCAAGGGAATGAGTATAATGAAGAAGAAAAGCAGTGTGCGCATCTCAGTACTCCAAATGTTGAATGTCCTGCAATACAATCTCTGAAACCTTTAAGATTTCTCCCTCTTTTGAAAACAGCACCTCAAATTGCCTGTAGGTTTTCTGTTGACGGCTGGCGATAACCAATTCATATTGTTTCAGGATGTCCTGCCCCGCAAGACCTTCATTGATGAGTTGCCGCAATGCCTGACGACTTCCCTGGTATTGGCGCTGTACTTTTCGAACCACATATTTTTCATAACGGGCGCTGAGCTGCGCTTCCATTCGGTTCAGGACAGGCTCGGGAATCTCTGCCATTTTGATTTCAACTTCCACATCCTCCAGGCGGCCATCCTTAGAAAACTCAATACTGTAGTGGTGTCCCTTGTGCCGGGTTTTGGCCTCGTAAGTGATGTGGCTTATTCCGCTCTCTTCATACCACCTGACTTTGGCATTGAAATCCAGGGAGTCCACAAAATCCCTTGCCGTGGAGATTACTTCTTTTTCACGGATGCGGACTTCCTTCTCCACTTTCTGTTGTGCGGATACCATCAGGGTAATCAGGAAGAGCGGAAGAATGAGTCTGATTTTCAGGTTCATTGGGTAAAAGATTCGTTTCCGGAACAATTTACAGGCTGTGCCATATGATCTTTTCAGGTTTTCATCTTCACAGAATAAGACAATAACCCCAAAGAAGGCATTACTGTTCAAGGCTTATGAAGGGCAATGCAATAGCTCAGGCTTACTTTGTATTCGAAATCTTAAAATATAAATTGAAATTGAACATTCCCACCCCTGCCAGGCATTCTATTCTACCTTAACGTCTCATCTTTTCGCCAATGCGTGCCTTGCCCCTTTCGGAAAAACTGTTGCTCTATTTTGTCTTCCTCTGCATCCTGATTGCTTTCTTTCCCCGGGAGGACCGCCTGGCGTGTGTGCCTGATGATAAGAGGTGCGACGATTAGGCGGTCCTTTACTGTTGCGATAATGGAGCTCAAGGGATTGGGAAGCAAGCAAGGACAGACAGGCCGACGGAAGCTGTGCGATAAGATTATTGTATTGTAATCCCTATTCCATTATTTGTGCAGTATAAAAAAACTTATAACTTTGCAGCCTCAAAATTCCTCCTTAGCTCAGTTGGTCAGAGTCCCGCACTTGCGGGATTAATCAGAGGGCCAGGATGAATAAACGAAAAGCTGAAATACTCCTCCTTAGCTCAGTTGGTCAGAGCATCTGACTGTTAATCAGAGGGTCGCTGGTTCAAGTCCAGCAGGGGGAGCTTCAAAAGCCCGGCACTTCGACTTCGCTCAGTGACCGGGCTTTTTCTTTACGGGTGTGACGGTGGATTCTTCACTCAGTGACCGGGCTTTTTCTTTTGTGACAGTGCCATTCTTAATGATCAATCCAGCACTTCTTGCATTAAATAATATTTCTTCGCTCGATATGTTAATGCACGCTTCTCAGTCCAAATCCCATATGCTATAAAGGACCAATGCTATGCACGCTTCTTTTATTTGCCCGATCAATATTTCTGGGCAAATCGGCCAAAGTTGTAGGAAATATTTTGAGGTCAAACAATTTTGAGTTTATGCCAAGCCTGCCTACATTTATCCACACGTTTGCAAGCAAACCATACAATACCACATCCCCTCAAGCAGCTTCCTTATGCCTTTACCCACCTCATCACAAACCACTGCGCATTCAATTCCCTTCGCAGGAAAGCGCCACAAGCTTAGCTTCCTTTTGGATATCCTGAGCAAGCAAACGATCCATCCATACTGTGCAGGATTTCTCATACTGTGCCTAAGTACGATTGCGCCTTTAGCGACGGCACAAACCAATTTCATCCTCAACTTCGATGCGAAAGATGCGAACACCTACGCTGTCCTTAGTCTTGACAGTGTCAGCATCCACAACATTACAGCAGGAAAAGATACCCTTGTCTATGGACCGAACCCCAGCCTGAACCTGCTTGTTACGGGCGCACAGGATATCAGCCAGAGTGGGAGGCGAGCTTTTCTCTCAGATCCCTATCCTAACCCGGCCGAAGGAAACAGTAAATTAGCGCTAAGCCTTGAAAAGCCTGAGCTTCTGAGTATTCGTATCAGTAATATGGAAGGACGGGTATTGCTTCAGCATCAAACACACCTTGAAGCAGGTAGGTATGAGCTAAGGGTAAGCACCGGCGAACATCCGGTCACCCTAGTCACCCTGAGTACTTCTGAAATGGCGGTCAGTCGAAAAATCATCGCTAACTCAACAAACAACAACAGAACAATTGATTTGGAAATCCATCCTATCTATTCTTTCTCCTCGAAGCAATCTACATACGCTGTAAATGACTTTACTTTTCATCCCGGTGATTCCTTATTGATGACGGCTTATGCGACAGGCTACCAGCCCGGAAGCATCCAATGGGCTCCGCAAACCAGCACTAACTTTACTTTTTTCCTGTATCCGGATAGTTTTTATTGCGGTAATGACTTTGTCGATCCACGGGACGGACAGGTTTACCAATCGGTACTGATCGGCGCTCAATGCTGGATGGCGGAGAATCTGAATTTTGGAAGTATGATCCTTGGGAATTATGAGCAAACAGATAATGGTATCATCGAGAAATATTGTTACAATGACGATTCGAATAATTGCAGTCAATATGGCGGACTTTATCAATGGAATGAAGCGATGGACTATACTCCCAGCCAGGCAACGCAAGGCATTTGTCCAACGGGTTGGCATATCGGCACAGATGCGGAATGGTGCACCCTGACTACTTTCCTTGACTCCACAGTTAACTGTAGTGCATTAAATTTAAGCGGAATGAATGCCGGTGGAACATTGAAGGCAACAGACACTACACACTGGCATTCCCCCAATACAGGGGCGACCAACAGCAGCGGATTCACAGCCCTTGGTGGCGGCAATCGCAACACCAATACCCTCTACTTCCATCTCAGGAACCGCACCAATTTTTGGTCCTCCACAGAATATACCTCTCTCAACGGGATCCACCGGGCTCTCTACGCCGACTACGCCACTGTCCTCCGTTACTACAATCAAAAGAGCTTTGGTTTTTCAGTTCGTTGCATAAAGGATTAATTGATCTTCGGCAGCTCCGATGTCCGTAGCGTCCACGCTACGGATCTGCATAACATAGGCTCCAGCCTGCCTTAAAGGGTGTGGAAGCAAAATGAGTTGTTCTCAGGAGCATCCATTATTAGAGTAGAGGTGTCTTATATTTTGTAGGGCTACTTCGATAAGAGTTAAGAGCAATATTAACTAATCTATTCCTGTCAAATATGAATATTCCTATTTCACTCTTTCCAATTTTGTTAATCCTCATCACAAATTTAGGCTTATCACAAAACACGCACACGTATTGGGAAAAGACCTATGGAGTTGGATCTGGACATAAAATATTTGAGAATGAAGGGGGGGCGTCTGGCCCAACGTATACAGTGGTAGGAAATAGTAGCGGAATAGTTTTTATGAATATCGATTCGGATGGAAATCAACTTTGGGGGAATCGTTTCAGCGGGGGTTCAGTAGAAGATGTTGTGATGACACCCGACGGTGGTTATGCAACGGTAGGTAGTAGTTCAAGCTATAGCTATTCAATGAGGAATTTATATGTTACTAAGATAAGCCCAAGTGGTTCGTTGAGTTGGTCATTAAGTTTCGGTGGAGGACCTGGCAGTACCCACGATACATATGGGAAGGGGATTATCATAACGACTGATAATTGTATTGTAGTAAGCGGTAGCTCAAACGCCTTCGGAAGCAATCCCACACGAACTATTGTAGCCAAAATAGATCTTTGGGGAAACATCCTTTGGTCGAAGACTTATTATGGCCCTTGGTTGAGTAAGGCTGGCCATGCTGTAGCAGCCGCTGATAGTGGTGCCTGCGTTGTTGCTTGTTATGGTGGCATTGGAGCAGGAAATGTAGATTTTGCCCTACTAAAGATTGATTCAGATGGAAATTTGTTGTGGTCAAAGTCTTATGGTGGTGTGGGACAGGATGTACCATACTCAATGATTAGAACCACTGATGGAGGATACTTACTTGGAGGCTTTAGTAACAGTTTTAACAGCATCTCCGGAAATAACATATACCTCGTCAAAACAAATTCAGAAGGAGACACAATGTGGACACGATTGATAGGAAACGGTATCTCAAATCAGATAGCGTTTTCTTTGGTAGAGCTAACGGATGGGTTTGTAATAGGTAGTCATAATGGTACTCAGGGAGGATTTAGGATCATTAAAACTGATCCATACGGGTTTATACAATGGCATAGATTGATAGCACCTGTGGGTGCTGGTCCACATTACGCTTACAGTATACGTCCAATTAGTGACGGCTTTTTGATTACAGGTACCCGTGGTGGGTATTGTGGACACACATTTGGGATCAGTAAAGTAGATACACAGGGATTAAATGGATGTGAAACCTATGATACCCTTTACTGTACGAATACAAACACATTAGTCAACAACGCCAATCAGGTTGAGGACACCGCAAATCTGATCCTATATCCTCATTCTCCAAATACTAGTGGCTGGACTGGAACAACAATGACTCATTGTATGACTATTATTACCGGCACAGACAAAATAACCCCATTCATTGAGCCTCTCCTGTATCCGAATCCGGTAAAAGGAAAATTTAGTCTTAGACTAGGTGGAGCCTGGGAGGCTGAGTTTATGAAAACGATCGAGATTTTTGATCTTGCAGGAAGAAACTTAACCAATAAGGTAAGTGTCACAGCCAGTGAACCAATTCAAGTAGAATGTGACAAACTTAGTCCAGGGCTATACTTACTGCGGATTTCGATTAGGACAGAGGTTCATACATTAAAGTTTGTCATTGAATGAGCCTTGAGCAAATAACCCAGCTCGCGCGCGTCTTATATTATTCGCCCTAGCTTTAGCGAAGGTGGATTTTCTGATGCGTGCGGCCGAACCCACCTTCGCTAAAGCTATGGTTGACGCGCAGGTCGTTTTCAAACGGCTGGGATATGAGGTATTCTGTAAGGAACGCGCCTGAAGACGCTCGCCAACCGGGAAACTTACGTAGTTTCCCTTCACTCACTCCCGCTCTCACACTCACACTCACACTCACACTCACACTCACTCTCACTCTACCCTCCTCCCTTGAAAACAATGCCCAGCTCGCTTTGCAAGCCCTGCACCTGCTTCAATATCTTCTTTACAATCGACAGCTCAATGGAGGTCAACACATCTTTATGCACTTCATTCTCAGGCGGCTCATTGTTGAGTAAGTGCCGGGTTTGATGCTTAATGCGCAGGTGCATCAGGAACTCCCAGGCTTTTTCTATTTCCTGGCAAGCCTCCGCATCCACCACCCCTTTCTCACGCAACTGATGAAGCCGCTTGATGCTGTTGGTCTCGTTGATGCCCTTATGCAGGCTCTGTATGCGCAGATAGCCGGTGATGGGAAGCATCACCTTTTTCAGGTCAATGATGTTGTCTTCAAAGTCGGGTTTGTACTTGATAATGGCGTTGGCCAAATGGTAAAGGAAAAGGCTGCTTTCTTTTGCCAGTTTAAGAAAATGAGTTCGTAGCTCACTTACTAATTCCTCCTCTCCAAAGATAAATTTCAGGTCAAAGAAGATCTGGCTATTCAGGATATGCTCCAGGTCCTGGTCTTGTATCCACGCGCTGAAGTAAGCCTTCCAAATATGCACAGGCTTGCACCATTTGGGGTTCCTGGCCATCATCAGGCCCTTGCAATTATGATAGCCCACCGTATTGAGGCTGTTGTTCACATATTCAGCCAGGCCCAGGAAGTACTTTTCAGCCCCTTCCTTCCCATCTTCATAAATGATGGCATTGTCCTGGTCTGTTTTCAAAGTCTGCTCCGACCTTCCTTCGCTGCCCATCGCAATAAAGGCAAACTTACAGGGTGGCTGCCCGCATTGGGCGATCCCCATTTGGATAATCCGTTGGGTGATGGCGTCAGAAACGGTCGTGATCAGGCGGGTAATGTGCCCGATATTGTCGCTGGACGATACCAGGGCGCTGATCAGGATGGGGAGCTGGGCATAAAGCTCCTTCAGCTCTTTGATGCTTTCGCAACGACGGATCTGCTGAATAATATAGCTCAGCGAATTATGCTGCACCTCAAGGCATTCCTGGTAACTCAGGACACCGATCTCTCTACCTCCCTCATCCTTCACCAGCAAGTGGGAGACTTCCCCTGACTTGAAGTGGAGGGAGGCTTCATACATTAATGCCCCGGAGGATATGCTGAGCACAGGAGCGGTCATAATGCCGGAAACGGATTCATCGAGGGAAAGTTCCCTGGCTAGCACCCGCGATTTTAAGTCGTTGGTATTGACCACCCCTAGCGTTTGCCCGCCATCGCGGATAAAAATCACCCGCTGATCCTTCTTATGCATCAGGCTTACGGCTTCCCGGATAGGTGTATGCATATCGCAATACAAGGCCTCTCTGATAAATGGCGCAATGGATTGGTGCATCAACTGCAGTGAGAATTCCACTTCATTGGAAAGCTTCGTGCTGCTTAGCTCCAGTTGTCGCCTGGGACTCACATCTTTAACCACCACAATGAATCCAGGGCTGTGGGCATAACTTACCTTTGATACGGAAATCACTACATCGCTATGCTTTCCACAGGAAATCACCTGGGTTTCCAAACTCAGCGACTTGTCTTCCTCCTCCATTTCGGAGATCAGGACGTCGATATCTGCATTGAAAAGTTCATTGAATCCCAAGCCAATGATGCTGTCATCCCCTGGGCAATAGCTGTCCATAAACCTTTGATTGGCAAAGATCACCTTCCCGTCCACAAACATAAGGGTGCCTTCCGTTGCGGCCTCCACCAGGCTTTTATACTTGAGCCGCGACAATTTCAAGTCTTCCTCGGCCCTTCGGCGCTTTTGCTCAATGAGGGCACCTTGCCGGATAATAAAGGCCAGGGCAAGCAGAATCACCCCGACGATCAGGCCGGATATCCTGAACAGCCTTTGCCTGATCCCGGAGATTTCGGCCCTGACATCTTCCAGATAGATCCCTGTACCTATGATCCAGCCCCAGGGCTTGAATGCTTTGACGAAGGATAATTTTGGGACATCCCGGCTCTGGTCGTCTTTCCACTGCCAGTAATACTCAATAAAGCCCTGTCCTGTCGAATCAACGATCCTCACCGCATCTACAAACAAGCGGTTTCCGTGGCTATCCTTATACCCCGACAGATCCGTATTATTCAGCTCCTGGCGATAGGGGTGCATAATCATCACCGGCTGATGGTCGATCAGCCAGAAATAGTCCTTGCGCTCGTTTCCATAGCGCATTTTTTCTATCTGCAGAAGGGCATTCTCTTTGGCAGCTTCCAGCGACAACTGCCCGTTTTCAAAGCTTGTATGGTTCTCTTCGAGGATACTCCAGGCCGTATTGGTAAGCTCAAGGATCATTTCCTTCTTTCGGTCCATCATACTCTTTTCGAACATAGGGATCAGCACGAAATAGAAGGAAATAATAAACAGGGCGATCGCCAGGAAGGAGGGCAGCACGATGCCCAGGAACACATTACGCAATGATTTCGGACTCATCTGTATAGTTTTGCCATTACGGTTTGATCTTCCATATTAAAAATACAAAAACTACCGCCACTTCCGGTATCTACCACAGGAGGGACAGCAATGCAATCGCCTTTTTTTAGCCGATAGCTGCGGTTGAAGCCTTTCCTTTTCATTCGCCACGATGATATGGATAAGCCCGGGTGGTGCAAATGCCCGATAAAGGAAAAGCTACAAGCCTTGTCTTCCATAAAGGCCTTGTGTGCCTGAAAGGCTTTGGTTTTATGGTAGAACTGCGTGAGGGCCCCACTCAGGTTGGGATAGGCATAATGACTGAACAGGATATTCCCTATCCTGGATTCCACTACCTGGATTTCAGGCAGGCCGGCAAGCCATTCCCTGTGTTTATCCGAGACCTGCGAATGTGCTTCGCCATCATTGTATAGCCAAACTTTTCCGGCCCCGATTTTTTCCCTTTCCGCGATGCTGAGCGCATACCAGTTTTCCGGAAACTGAAAATCACCGCCAAGCTGCGGCAGTTTTTCTATGGCATAAAGGTCGTGATTGCCCGGGATCAGGATGCTGCAGTTTTCTTGGATAAGGTCGAGACACCCGGCGGCATCCCTGGTTTTGTGATGCCTGTGGAAGTGGGGGTTAAAGCCCAGCACATCTCCCAGGCAGATGATTTCATCGCAAGCTTCGTGTGCGATCATCCGCAGGGCCTTTTCCAGGCTTGCCCTATCTTCGTGAATATCGGATAGCAAAGCGTATTTCATAAGGATGCGATGTTGTCCGGAGCGATGAGGGTACGGACAGCAGAGGGTAAAGCTAAAGATTACTTGATTGTTGATTACGTGAAGGAGGATGTTTTTGGATCCTTTGTTAGAAAAAAGCCACGAAACGCTGAATCTTCCTTCGCGAGCCTCTGTGCCTTCTCCCTGTACCTATGTGTTAGTTAAGGCCATGAAGGACAAAAGATTACACAGAGCCCTCAATGGATGCACAGAGGTTCACCGAGCGGTTTTTTCTGCCTCCAGCTTATGACTTCCGACTTAGTAGGCATTAAGAGCGCTTATTCCAGCCGGAAATCAGAGAGGAGCAAGGCAAAGTTTTCAGGATTGATCACACGAAAACTATGGTTGTTGTAAAGGTTGCTGAAGCTCTTGGTAAGTTTTGGCACCTTTAATGGATTCCATTTCATTTCAAATGCATACAGGTGATTATTCTTTTCCAGAATCAAGTCAATCTCCTTTTGCTCAGTACTCCGCCAGAAATAGACATTGGCAAATAATTGATCATAGGTATTGAGCTTTCTGATCTCATTGATTGCATAATTTTCGAAAAGGGCTCCGGCATCCGATCTAACCGCCGGCTGCCTGAAATCGTTGATAAGGGCATTTCTGATTCCCAGATCATTGAAATAGATTTTTTTGGATTTTTTTAATTCATTACGTTGATTGGTGTGGTAGGCAGGAAGCTTGTAGATTACAAAAGCTTGCTCCAGCAAGGCGATATAGCTTTCAATCGTTTGGCTGTCGATCTTCAAAACTTGAGATAATTCGTGGTAATTGGTCTCCGAGCCCAGTTGCCAGGCTAGCAGCCTCAGCAACTCAAGCATTTTCTCGGGCTTTTTGATTCCACTGAACAAAAAGATGTCTTTGTAGAGATAACTATCCGAAAGGAAGCGCAGCAATCGCTCCGCATCATCCGTCTGCGTGACAATCTCCGGATAGTATCCATATCTCAGTCTCTGCGGCAACTGTCGTTGTTCTTCTAACAAACCGGTTTGATGTGCCATTTCCCCAAATGATAATGGAAACAGCTGGTACTCATACTTTCTTCCGGTTAAGGGTTCATTCAACATATTTCTCAACTCAAAAGCACTGGAACCGCTTGCCAGCACCTGAATATCCGGATGATAATCGGCATAGATTTTTAATACCGATCCAATCTCCTTAATTTTCTGTGCCTCATCAATGATGACCACCTGATGTGTTCCTGCGATATGCCGGGCTTTTTCACTATTGAACTGCTGGAAAAGGAGTTGGACATCCGCATTTTCCCCATCTAACCATAGTACTTTCTCGGCAATAATCGTTTTGATCTTTCTGAGTAAGGTTGTTTTCCCAACTTGTCGGGCACCCAGAATCACAATCACTTTTCCCTTGAAGAAATCATTCAATATCTGCCCCTCAATGCTCCGTTGAATATACATAAAACTGGTTAAATTGAGAATATAATCGTAAATATACTACTATATTTCGGAATATAATCATAAAATCAAGGAAAATTACTTGTATGTTTCTCCTGGCACATATTTGGCGGGATGCTGATATTGCAATCAAATGTGCTTACTTTGTAATAACATCTGAGTAGTTTGAGCAATGCATACTTTTCGATCCAGAACTAAAATCGTGGTAACCCTCGGACCGGCTTGTTCCAATGAGGAGGTTTTACAAAGTTTGATAAGGGAAGGCGTGGACGTGTTCCGCCTGAATTTCTCCCACGGGGATTATGCGCAACACCTTGAAAACATAGAAAAGATAAAAAGGCTCAGGGCGGCCCAAACCCGAAATATTGCCATTATGGGCGACCTGCAGGGTCCCAAGATCCGGGTGGGGGAGATTCAACACCCACCCCTCTTGCTGGAAGAAGGAAGCCTGATCACCCTCACCACCGAAGCGGTGCCCGGAAGCACTGAGAAGGTGCAGGTAAAGTACCCCGCGCTGGCCCGCGAAGTAAAGCCCGGCGAAAACATCCTGATCGATGATGGAAAAATAAAACTCGAGGTGCTGGAAGCGGATGGCGACAAGCAGCTGCAATGCCGCATTATCTATGGGGGGGAGCTCTATGCCCGCAAAGGGGTCAACCTGCCCGACTCCCATCTCAGCCTGCCCAGCCTGACCGAAAAAGATATCCGGGATGTGGCTTTTATGCTGGAGCAGGGGGTGGACTGGATTGCCCTGTCATTTGTACGCAAAAAAGAAGATGTATTGCAACTCAAAGCCCTGATTGCAGAAAAGGGTGCCCTGACCCGCGTGATTGCAAAAATTGAAAAGCCGGAAGCGGTGCGCAATATAGATGCCATCCTGGAAGTAGCCGACGGGATAATGGTGGCCCGCGGAGATCTGGGGGTGGAGATGCCTTTCGATCAGATTCCCCTGATCCAGAAGCAGATCGTTCAGAAGTGCCTCTTGAAAGCCAAACCGGTTATCATTGCCACCCAGATGCTGGAAAGTATGATTGAAAACTTTCGCCCTACCCGCGCCGAGGCCAATGATGTGGCCAATGCCGTGCTGGATGGGGCAGATGCCGTGATGCTGAGCGGCGAAACCTCTGTGGGCCGTTTCCCGGTGGAGGCCGCCCGAAGTATGCAGATGATCATTACCTATACCGAGGCCAATGCCTATGCTTTTCACAAGGGGCGCCAGCCGGATCCTTCCGACCCCGATTTCCTGCCCAAATCCATAGCCTACAACGCCCAGAAAGTGGCGGAGCAAAGCAAGGCCCGGGCCATCATCTCCTTTACCCATACCGGCTTTACCGTCTTGCAGGTTTCCCGCTACCGGCCCAAGGCCCGTTTCTTTGCCTTCACCGATAGCGAGGTGATCCGCAGGCAACTGGCACTGGTGTGGGGCGTGGAAGCTTTCACCTGTGAAATGGGACAGTCCACCGACCACTTCTTCGATGCCACCGATCATTTTCTGATCACGAACGGATATATCCGGGAAGAAGACATTGTGGTGCATATCGGCAGCCTGCCCGTGTCCCAGAAGAAAGGCACCAATATGATCAAGCTGAGCCGGGTGGAAATGGGATCCAAGGGATGATACACAACTTATAATACCGGGCGACTTTGCGCCTTGGCGTGACACCGTTTTATTTCACGCAAAGACGCGAAAACGCGAAGAAAATAGAGCATAAGCTCACAGGGATAAAGCCGGAATCCAAGGGATAGTACACAACTTGTAATACTTGGCGACTTGGCGCCTTGGCGTGACACCATTTTTTCACGCAAAGACGCGAAGACGCGAAGAAAACAGAGCATAAGCTCACAGGGATAAAGCCGGAATCCAAGGGATAGTAAACAACTTGTAATACTTGGCGACTTTGCGCCTTGGCGTGACACCATTTATTTCACTCAGAGACTCAAAAGATAATCACCAAATGGTATGGCCATTGGTGAATATAATCCCCAAAAGTGCTATCTTTGGGGGAATAAAACACAAGGGTATGTATGCACGCTTACTGAGCGATAGGATCAAGAAAAGGATAAATACCGGCAAGGCCATTATTGTTATGGGCGCTCGTCAGGTGGGAAAGACCACCCTGATTGAATCTCTCCTTTCCTCAAGGGATTACCTTTTGCTGAATGGGGACGATCCAAAAATCAGAGCCATCCTGTCAGCACCGAGCACGGGTCAGCTGCAGGCGATACTGGGCAAAGCCGACTGTGTTTTTATTGATGAGGCGCAAAGAATTGAAGGAATAGGGCTCACGATGAAAATCATCACCGACCACTTCAAACACATTCAATTGTTTGCCAGTGGTTCATCTTCCTTCGATTTGTCGAACCGGATCAATGAGCCATTGACCGGTCGGAAATGGGAGTATTGCCTGTATCCGATATCCTGGGAGGAATACGAAGATCACCACGGCTATGTGTATGCTGAGCAGCACCTTGAGAATAGGTTAGTTTTCGGCTTCTACCCGGATGTATTAAACCATCCCGGTGATGAAGTAAGCATTTTGCGTAATCTGGTGAGCAGCTATTTGTATAAAGACATACTGGCATTTGCGGATATCCGCAAACCTGATATCCTGGAAAAGTTGCTCCAGGCACTGGCTTTACAGCTCGGCAACGAAGTGAATTATAATGAATTGGCACAGTTGCTCAATATCGATAAGAATACTGTAAGTAAGTACATCGATATTCTTGAAAAGGGCTATGTCATTTTTAAGCTTGGGAGCTTCAGCAGAAACCTGCGAAACGAAATCAAGACAGGGAAGAAGATCTATTTTTATGACAACGGAATAAGGAATATGATTATCGGAAACTTTCATCCCCCGGAGATAAGGACAGATAAGGGTGCATTATGGGAGAACTTCCTGGTTTCGGAAAGGATCAAGCAATTGGAATACAAGCAGAGCCTGGCCCGGCCGTATTTCTGGAGAACCAAACAGCAAAGGGAGATAGACTTTGTGGAAGAGAATGCCGGATTTGTTACTGGTTTTGAGTTCAAGTGGCAGAAAAGAATTAAAATGGACCTTCCCAAAGCTTTTATCAACGCTTATAATGCAAACACTATGGTAATTGACAGAAGTAATTTCAGGGATTTCGTAGTAATAAATGGTCCCAACAATAAGCCTGATGAAAATGGTATTATATAGCAAAATACTGGCCTGCTTCTTTGCGATTTCAAGCCTTCAGGCACAGGCCCAATACACCATCCAGGGGAAGTTTCTCCCGCTGGCCCAGCGCCAAGTAAAACTTGTTGGTTTTGAAGGGTTTGATATCTATACCATAGATGCGGTAAAAGTGCAGGAAGATGGTTTATTTACCCTGAATTACAAGGATAAGGACTTGGGCATGGGCTACCTGGCGGCCGAGGACAATAAGGCTTTTTTTGTCATCCTCGACAAGGAGGGACTGCAGTTGGAAGGGGAGGCCTTATCGTTTCCGGAAACCGTGACCATAGCCTCCGGGATGCAAAATCAGCTTTTCGGACAGTACGCCTCCGAACATCCCCGCAGGGAACAGGCCCTGAGTGCCTGGATATACCTGGAGCGGATGTATACCTTGGATTCCCTATTCAGCATCCACCGATTAACGCGCGACGCCATTGAGAAGGAGAAACAACGGATTAGGGCCGAAGACCGGGCTTTTCTAGATAGCCTGGATCCGGAAAGCTATGTAAGTTGGTTCCTGCCCACCCGCAAACTGGTTAGCTCCGTTTCCACCATTGCCCAGTACCGGACCGGCGAGATTCCGGAAACCATAGAGGCATTCCGCAAATTGGATTATACCGATCCGAGACTCTATAAAAGCGGGCTCTTCAAAGAGGCCATTGAAAGCCATTTCTGGCTGCTGGAGAACAGTGGGCGCTCCCTGGATTCGGTGTATATAGAAATGCATCTCTCCATCGATCGTATGATGGAATACCTGGTAAAAGACGAGGACAAGCTGAATAAAGTCACCGATTACCTCTTCAACCTGCTGGAGCGCCACAGCCTTTTCGGTGCTTCGGAATACCTGGCCCTGAAAGTGTTGAACGAGATAGGCTGTACCCTGGATGACAACCTGGCCAAGCAGCTCGAAGGCTATCGCAGCATAAAAAAAGGCAATATCGCACCCGATTTTGCCTTCCCCGGTGAACGCTTTATGCCAGGTTATACCGAACCAGGAACCATCCCCCAGAGGCTTTCTGATCTGAAAAGCGACTACATCGTCCTTGCCTTTGGTGCTTCATGGTGCCCCAAATGTGTCGACGAGCTGGGTCGCATAGCAGAGGTATACGATAAGTGGAAAAAGTATGGGGTGGAGGTGGTCCTCGTCTCCCTGGATGTGGATCAGAAATCCTTCAACGATTTCGCAGGCAAGTTCCCTTTCATCAGCCTGTGTGACTTCGGCAAGTGGGGAAGCCCCGTGGTAGAAGCCTACTTCGTGTCGGGCACGCCCACCCTGTACCTGCTCGATAAAAATCGGGAGATTCTCCTGCGTCCCAACTCCTTCAACCAAATGGATGCCTGGGTCGATTGGTATTTGGTTCAGAGGGATAAGTAAAAGAGCTGAGATTGACCTGATGTAAGAGAATGGCTTGTTTTTGGAAATCAAACTTCATGAATTCCAATGGTTATGATAAACATTACAACTAAGATCATATGAAATTCAGCTGTAATAATTTAAATTCATTCTAAATTTTTTAAATTTTAAATTGCCGCCATCTTTTGCGGGAATCATAGCTGATTGCTGATCGCTCGAGCATTTTTGCAGGGTCTATGCATCAACGGGATCATAAATACCCAGTTATTAGCACAATTAATTTGTTAAAAATTATGTGATATGGCTGGCACGGCGATTTATTGCTTTCCCAGGCGACAACTCAGTCATCCCGCGAGAAGGCTTGAGCTATGCTTTCGCCAATGTAAGGAACGTAACCAAGCATATAAAGCTTATGAAACAATTTATAATCAGGCTAATAGGCTTATTGTTCGTCGGGGGTATCGTGCAAGCCCAAGATGCCAATTTTTCGGGCAAGGTTTTTCTGCAGGGAGCCTATGAGCCAAGCTCTTCTCTAATGCGAACAGCCCTGGTACAGCAAAACGATTTCCCCTTACTGCAGCCCTATAATACGGCTCCCTGGTTCTATGCAGGTACTGAGTATTTATCGGCTACCCAGGCCGGGATGGTTGACTGGATACTGCTTGATCTCAGGATCAGTCCGGATACCGCAATTGATCGCAAGGCGGCGATTTTATATTCCGATGGATCGATAAGAGATGTTAGCGGGGATAGTGTTTTGATTTTCAACGTGCCTCCGGGGGATTATTACATTGCTATAATGCATCGCTCACACCTGTCGGCTATGAGTGCAGAAAAGTACGCCTTCCCAAGTGGGGTTACTTTTGATTTTTCAGATAGCAGTAACCAGGTGTATGGAATCTGCAGAATCAGCCTGGGCTCGGATATGATGGGCTTGATTTCCGGGGATCTCAACCAGGATAGGGTATTGAAATACAGTGGATCGGGCAACGACCGCAGTCTAATTTTGCAGTGTATTATGAATCAGGGGGGTGGTACTGCCATCAATGCCACTGTCTCAGGCTATTTCAAGGAAGACCTGCGGATGGATGGCACGGTCAAATACAGCGGGAGCGGCAATGATCCTTCACTGATCATTCAGAACCTGATTGCACTCACGGGGTCTACAGCCATTAACAGTACTTTCACGGGATCGGTCCCCCATCCTGTACTTTTGCTTCCTCCGGCCCAACCTTCCCCCGTCCTTGGCCCAACAGAGCCTTGTGAAAACACGACAGGATTGATTTACAGTGTTATGCTGGAAAGTGGGGTAAGCTATGCCTGGACTGTACCCGCAGGATGGAGCATCACCGCGGGCCAGGGCAGCCACGAGATTACGGTCACGGCAGGAACATCAACTGGCACTATCGAAGTAACTCCCTCTAACACTTCAGGAAATGGCCCCTCACAATCCCTGGCCGTTACCACGCAAGCCATCCCCCCCGCCCAACCCACTGCCATAGTCGGTGAAATTGACCCCTGCGAGGGAGCCAGCGAAATCTACAGCGTTACCTTTGTTAATGGAGTTACTTATACCTGGTCAGTCCCTGCAAGTTGGAGTATAAATTTTGGACAAGGTACGCACGAGGTCACCGTCACCCTTGGTTCTGCAACAGGCAATATCGAAGTTGTTCCATCAAATGCTTGTGGATCAGGTCCATCGCAAATGCTTAACCTTACCGCGCAATTAGCCCCGGATCAGCCTTCCATAATTTATGGTGATACTAACCCCTGCGAAGGATCTAACGAAACTTACAGTGTAAACCAGCTTGCAGGAGTTACTTATTCCTGGACCATCCCTTCGGACTGGAGCATTACTTCAGGACAAGGTACGCACGAAATTATGGTTACAACTGGCTCTGCAGTTGGTATAATCGAAGTATCCCCATCAAATATTTGCATTGGTCCCTCCCAAACCCTTGCTGTTACGCCATATGAATGCTATGTTCCAGGCTACGTTCACTGCGACCCGGCAAACCCTACTGCTGTTGTAGATGTAACCAATCCCGCAACCGGAAAAACCTGGATGGATCGTAACCTAGGTGCATCGCGAGTGGCAACTGCTTCTGACGACTCTGAGGCTTACGGAGACCTATACCAGTGGGGTCGATTTGCTGATGGCCACCAGTGCCGTACTTCGACCGTAACCTCAACTCTCTCAACATCAAACACACCCGCTCACGGTAACTTCATCCTTGTTTTTAGTACCCCTCACGATTGGCGCAGCCCACAAAATCAAAACCTGTGGCAAGGGATAAGCGGAATAAACAACCCTTGCCCCGAAGGCTACCGACTTCCAACAGAGGCTGAGCTAAATACTGAATATTTGAGTTGGACCAGCTCCACCGCGGCATCCGCTTTTAATAGCCCCCTTAAATTGCCAGTTGCTGGCCTCCGACTGAATATTCTTAATGGCGCTCTTAGTGGAGTAGGTTCTTTTGGTGCCTATTGGTCAAGCAATGTTAGCAGTACATTATCTCGTAGCTTATTTATCGGAAATGCCGAGTCCTACATGACTTCTTACAACCGTAGTCGCGGAAACTCAGTTCGATGTATCAAAGCTAGTTTGCCAGTTCTTCCTTCACCTATTACTGGTGCGACTGAACCGTGTGAAAATGCAACGGGTTTATTATACAGTATTATTCAGGTAACCGGCCAAACCTATAATTGGTCGGTACCTGCTGGCTGGACAATCAACACTGGCCAAGGCACTCATGAGATCTCTCTTACGGTAGGCACATCAAACGGTATAATAGAGGTTACACCATCCAACTCCGCCGGGGCTGGACCTTCACAGACCCTCGTCGTTAATACATTGGTTTGTGGAACAGGTAGTTATCCGGAGAATTATGTCCATTGCGACTCAGCGAATCCCACGGCTTTGGTTGAAGTTATCAACCCTGCGACTGGAAAAATATGGATGGATCGTAATCTTGGAGCAATCCAAGCCGCTAGTAGTTCCATAGATGAACTAGCATACGGTGACCTATACCAATGGGGGCGTTTTGCAGATGGACACCAGTGTAGAAATTCATCCACTACCCCGGCAATAAGCATGAGCGACCAGCCAGGCCATGGAAGCTTTATAACCATGAGCAGTAGCCCTTATGACTGGCGCAACCCCCAAAACGAAAGCCTTTGGCAGGGTAAAGATGGCCAAAACAATCCCTGCCCTTATGGCTACAGGCTACCTTCTGCCGCAGAATTAAATGCCGAACGTTTAAGTTGGGTAAGCAACAATCCAGATGGTGCTTATGCGTCTCCCCTCAAACTGACAACGGCGGGATTCCGCCACTATTATTCACCTGGGGGAGTTAGCTCGTCGGGTAGCTCCGGTGACTATTGGTCAAGTACGATCAGTACTTCTGGTTCTTATGCCCTTTCCTTTAATAACTATACTTCTGGCTATGCTGATACGGTATCTCTCCTTATGCGAGCCCGAGGTCTATCGGTTCGTTGCATCAAGGCAGGTGAAATACCTACACAACCATCCCCTATCATTGGCCCAACAAATAGTTGCGAAAATGAAACAGAGTTGGTATACTTTGTTAGCCAGGAAACAGGGATAACATACTTATGGTCTGTTCCTTTAGGCTGTACCATTGACTCAGGTCAGGGTACAAACCAAATCTCGCTAACTGCAGGAAGTTCCTCAGGGACCATAGAAGTGACTCCATTAACCATTTATGAAATCGGTCCGTCTCAAACTCTTTTTATTGACATCCAGGTCGCCCCTACCCAAACTTCGGCCATTGCAGGAGAACCCAAACCATGCAAAAATATGTTAGAACAGTATAGTGTAACCCAGGAGGTGGGTGAATCCTACACGTGGACCATCCCAGCAGATTGGAACATAACCAGCGGCCAGGGAACCCATGTGATCACTGTTAATGTCGGGTCAGAATCAGGTAATATCCAAGTCATTCCATCCAATGAATGCGGGAATGGCCCAGTACAAACATTAACGGTTATTACGCAGACTGTCCCCAACCAACCATCGGCCATAAGTGGGGATACAAATCCCTGTCAAGGAACCAGCGTAACATACAATGTATCACAAATTGCCGATGTCACTTATACTTGGATTGCTCCTATTAATTGGAATATAACCTCCGGACAAGGAACCAACGAGGTTATAGTTAATGCTGATGGAGCAACTGGTTATATTGAGGTAACTCCTTCGAATGCATGTGGCATCGGAATGCCACGAACCTTGGCCGTCACCTCGATTACCATTCCATCTCAACCTGCCGACATAGCTGGCGCATTCAATCCCTGTCTGGGTACAATGGAAACTTATAGCACTAATCAGGTAGCAGGGATAACTTATTCCTGGTCCGTTCCAGCAGATTGGAGCATAACAACCGGACAAGGAACCCAAGAGGTAATGGTTATCGTTGGAGAAGCATCAGGTAATATTGAAGTAACTCCATCAAATGCTTGTGGTAGCGGAATAGCTCAAATCTTGGCCGCGAATTCGCAGACCTTTCCATCTCAACTTTCAGCCATTGCTGGTGCAACCAATCCCTGCCTGGGTGCAATGGAAATTTACAGCACAAACCAGGAGGCAGGTTTAACCTATACATGGACGGTCCCCGCAGATTGGAGCATTACATCCGGGCAGGGAACCCACGAAATTACGGTCTCGGTAGGTTCGATGACCGGCACTATTGAAGTTTTTCCCTCCAATGTATGCGGGGACACAATAGCGCAAACCCTCGGTGTTACTTCGTTTACTGTAATTGAAGCACCTACGCTTATGAGCGCTGCAGCTTCGGGAATAAGCGCTTTTTCGGCGAGCGCTGGGGGCGAGGTAATTCACACTGGCTGCGCTGCGGTTATTGCTCGGGGAGTGGTTTGGAGCACTACCCAAAACCCCAGCCTCGAAAGCAATCTGGGGATGACTAGCAATGGTGTAGGGGCAGGAAGCTTCACCAGTCACTTGCTGGGCCTCACGCCCAATACCACCTATTACGTCAGGGCTTACGCCACCAATTCCGTAGGAACAGCCTATGGCAATGAGGTCAGCTTTTCCACAAGACAGGAACAAGCCGGAACAACCCAGCTGACCCTTCCGCTGCCTGATCCCTGTTCATCGCTTGTCCCTGCAAAGGAAGCAAACCAACCCTAAAGCGCTTTCAGGGAATAATTATCCTTAATGGGGAGAAACAAAGTAAAAGGCCTGAATGATATATGATTAAATACCAATAATGATGAAAAGTTTCATTTATATATTGCTGACCCTTATTGCCTTTGCCGGCATATTCCAAGCTGCTAAGGCACAACAACACATCATTTGTGCAAATGATACCCTCGTCCTCAGTGCGGGTAATTATCAGCGAGGTACGATGAGATGGGAGAAATCTGTTGATATGATCGATTGGCAGACCATTCCCAATGAAGTGGATACCGTGTACAGGTTTTTACCAGATCAATCAATGTTTTACCGCTGCGTTTCAAAGTTTCCTGATTGTCCGCCCGAGTTTTCCCAGATTACCCGGGTAATTCTGCCGCCGGTGGCCAATGCCGGTATAGATCGCATCGTACCTGGAACACAGCTACGGCTGGCGGCTAACCTGGATGATGGCGAAAGCGGTCAGTGGAACATTATTGCAGGAAATGGGGCATCCTTATCTGACACTTCCAACCCGACCGCAATTTTGCAGGGTGTTGCTAACGAAACCTATACCCTCATTTGGACCCTCGGCAACCCTTGCGGCAGCAGCAGCGACACCCTGAATGTGGAATTTGTTACCAACCAGTATTTCGACAATTTCGTGGTGGTTGATACAACCGATGTGATCCTGAGCACAGCAGCCCAAATTGATAGTGGGGTGTACATTATCCAGTTTAGCTCTCCAGTGCCCGAAATTACGGACTCCACTGTTTTGATTGGAATGCAACTCGGAGGTTTTTTGCGGATGGTTCAATCAATGTCGATCGATTCTTCCAGCACCGATACCATACATACAATGCTGACGACCCAGGCCACCCTCGATGACATTACCGAGTATGGCGCCTATAGTTTTGGCGATTTTTTCAGCCTTGACACATCTCTAAGTGCTGCCAAGAACGGTGGATACATCCGCCTTAACCGTATGCCTACACGGGTGGAACTCCGAGGTGAGCAAAAGTATAAAAGCGGTGGAATCCATTATTACCTGATCGGCGAAAAGAGCTATATGCCAAAGGGGGTATCTGTGAACCCCAGCACAAGCAAGAGTGGATCAGCCCTGATCAATTTCAATTTCCAATCGGTAGAGATTGTGGATACAATGGGGGTTCAAATAATTCTTAACGGAAATTACACATACTCACCCCGGCTCGTGATTGACCGGAAAACGGGATGGCTGGGAGGCACCAATTATTTTAAGCTGGGCACCAGCAATTCAAAAGAAGATTTTTCTGTAGGTCTTAACGTAGACATTAATGCAACGGTAAGCTTATTGGATGACACATTTACCGTGTATAAGAAGACATTGTATTATGTGATCATTATTGGCACTGTGCCTGTTTTGCTGGATGTTGAATTTGCGCTAAGAGGTAAGGCAGGGGCAGAAGCGGGGCTGATGATCAATGCCAAGCCCAGCTACCAGCAAACCACCCTCAGTTCTAATTATATCGAGTATAAGAATGGGTCCTGGGATGTGGTTAGTGAACAAAAGAGGAAGACAAAGTTTGAGAACCCTGCCACCGTTACTGGCGGACTGAAACAAACTTTCGAGATTGGGCCAGAGCTTTCCTTCAATGTATATACGGTTGTGGGGCCCTACCTTAGCGGAAAGCTTGCACAGGAATTACTGTTGTGTGCCTCGTTGCCTCCCCCTCCCTTTGACTGGTCATCCAAGCTTGAACTGGGGCTTATCGGAAAACTGGGGGTCAAAGGGCAAATTTTTGGCAAAGAGTTTATGGACTTTTATACATCCTGGGAATCCCCGAAATTCAACTACACATTTCCTGACAGCATTGAAATTACAATGGGAAACCACAGGAGCTATGCTCCAGGCTCCACTCCAGAGGGGCGGAAAATACCCATCCAGGTAAAAGTGCACAGCAACCAGGGGATTACATTGCCAATGGCCAAGGTAATATTTAAACCCGAAAGCACCTGTAGCGTGGGAGACAACCCGCCTGACAGCATCCTGGCCGTGTATGCCGATGCCAACGGCATTGCCAGCACTACCTGGACGCCTGGAAACCCAACAAAAAGCCGCCTGAAAGCATATGTGTTGGATTGCAGCGGTAAGCATATAAAGAATTCACCCCTGGAGTTTATTGCTTATGCCGACACCACCAATGTATGTATGAAATCCAACTTATCAGGACGCTTCCTGTTCATTGAGAATGACACAGTAAGCATCGAAGGAAAACTTGGGAACCCGCCTTATCTTTACTCCCTTGACAGCAATAGCTTTACAATTATCGCCCCAAAAATTAAACCAATGGTCGATTCTACGTATACTTTTTATGTAAAAGACAGCCTAAATTGCATAATCAAGTTGGATTACCAGGCACCGGATCCTTGCGATAAGCATAGATTAACAGTTAGCTATTCCGTTCTAAATGATACAAGCTTTATCTTTGAGGCACAGGGAGGTAAGCCACCCTATCTATTCTCTCTTAATCCTGATAGCAATTTCACTTCTAATAACACCTTTGCTAATTTGCATCTCGGGTTTTACTATGTATTTGTTAAAGATAGCCTGGGCTGTGTTGCAAATACGAAAATCGGAGTGGAAGCTGTGCAAATCTGCGGACAAATTTGGATGAAACACAACTTGGATATTGATGTAGGAGAAAACTGGTGGCCAATTGGCAGGTACTGTCACGATGTAATATCGGAGAAATTGTGTGGTAGTGTTGAATATCGGAACCAAACAGAGTATGGCCGATTATATGATTGGTATACAGTTATGGGTATTCCGAAAGATACTATTATTCATACCGCTGCTAATGTGAAATGGCAAGGGATTTGCCCCGATGGATGGCGTGTACCTAACAAAGAAGATTGGGAACTACTAATAAATTGCATTGGAGGGGGAAGTCAAGGAGGTAAACTACAATGTACACGAAATGAAGGCCTGTTATACCATTGGCAAAATACTCTAACTTTAGCTCCAAACCCAAGTCATCCAATGTGGTACCGTGATACTTCACCATCAAATGTGACTGGATTTACTGCACGAGCAGCAGGTTCTTACCATCCAAGCTGGCCATCCAGTGGGCTTGTGGGCCATAGTGCGTTTTGGTGGACGGCATCTACATGTGTTCCAGGTGCTTGCGCAACTAACACCTATAGAGTTGAGATGTATCATAATTTCAATATATATGGAACTCCCCCTGTTCCATATACAAAAATTCAAGTAACTGCAGGCCATTGCAGTTTGTTGGGCACAACCATGTCAAGAAATTACGGGCTCAGTGTAAGATGTGTTAAGTGGTAATGTCTAGGATTCTATGAAAACGAGTGAATAGGTATAAGTGAATTGACTACAGAAGCAAAAACCTTTAGTGTTAAATGTATTAGCGCTGTAATTCAATTCAGAGTAAATTTATGTTGAGGCCTGTTCCTTATAAGCCTTACCTGAAGATACAAATATGTCACGACACGACTCCTAACACACTCCCTGTCAATATTTTATCATATGTTCTTAATAATCCTTCGTGCTGATGTAATTTATATTAATTCTTAATACCTGTTGGTATATATTTAGGTAGTGTCCCTTCAGTGTGTGTAAAGTGATCTGTAAGCTTCCCCAAAACTGGACAGTGCTAAATTAGAGAACTTTCCTTTTCTTTCTCTTTTTTCTTTCCGGGGCTAGCCCCGGAAACTCGAGTTTGGCAATTAACTAGATAACTGAAGCGATTTAGGTCAAATCTTATACAAAAAGGCTTGACAATGGCTTCTTTTTTATTAATTTTGTATCTAGTCGTATAACTAGACACACACCTTAAAAACTACAGTCTATGGGGTATCCAACAAAGATTCAGCTCATCAAGAGGGAAAAAAGTGAGCAGTGGTACATCAACTTTCCCTCAGCCATTGCCCAAGCGATGGAATTTCAAAGGGGTGAAGTGGTTGAATGGCTTATTCAGGATAGAAAGACTATGCTTCTCAAACGAGAGGAGCTCCCTACAAACAAAGAGAAAAAAAAACCTCAGACGGATCCATAGTTGAGGAGTTTGACTTGATTTTTAACCAATGTAGAAATGCCTTCAGCTCGCAAGCGGCTTGGGACAGAGCGCGCGAACTTGCTTATGGGGCACTTACCTGTATGGGAAGGCACACACTAACTGGAATGCTCACCTCGAGTGGTAAACAATTTTCAGACTGGTCATCGGCATACCGCTTGTTCAGCAAACAGCGTATGGCCCTGGATGCCTTATTTGGGATACTGCAAGCAGAGACGTTGCAGGAATTGAAGGAATATCCCAGGATTGTATCCCATATGGATGATACGATCTTAAAAAAGACCGGACGAAACATCCCAGGTGCTTCCTGGCGCAGGGATCCGTTGGGACCTGCTTTTCATACCAATTTTATATGGGGGCAAAGGTTTTTGCAAATCTCTCTGGCCTTACCTGACCACCGGGGATGTTCTCAGTCGCGGGCTATTCCTGTGGACTTTCACCACTGCCCAAGCGCAAAAAAGCCTGGAAAAAAAGCTGACGAGCAAGAGTTTGTTTGCTACCGCGAACAACAAAAGCAACTAAAGTTAAGTCGCCAAGGTTGTGAGAGACTACGCCAATTAAGAAGCTCACTGGATCAAAAGGGGGTTGAGAATAAACAGCTCGTCATTAGTGTGGATGGAAGCTATACCAATAAAGAAGTATTGAGAAATTTGCCTCAGCGTACCACCCTGATCGGTCGTATCCGAAAGGATACCAAATTGTATTTCCCACCTGAAGCACAGCCGGCTAAAGGAAGAAAAAGGACTTATGGAGAGAAACTACCCACTCCTGAACAAATCCGACAATCGGAGCTCTACCCGTGGACGCTGGTAAATGCTTGGGCGGCCGGCAAAAGCCATAACTTTAAAGTAAAAGTGATCAGGAATGTCCTATGGCGTTCTGCCGGTGAAAAACATCTTCTACAATTGGTAGTGATCAAACCATTGGGATATCGGCTCACAAAATCCTCCCCTGTACTGTACCGAGAACCTGCATATCTTATTTGCACTGACCCTGAATTCTGTATCAATGAACTCCTGCAAGACTATTTATGGCGTTGGGAAATTGAAGTTAATCTAAGGGATGAGAAAACACTGCTCGGTTGCGGACAAGCACAGGTAAGAAATCCTAAATCGGTTCAAAATGTTCCCGCATTCATTGCTGCTATATATGCCTGTCTGCTTCTGGCCACGCACCGGTCAGCAAAATCGTCCAACCACAAAATGCTTCCCAGACCCAAATGGTATAACAAACCAAAGGATAGACGGGATTCAACCGGGGATATAATCAACAATTTTCGAGCACAACTCTGGTCCAAGGCCATCGGTTTGAATTTCTCAAGCTTCGTTAATCAGGAAGCCAAATCACGAAGCCTCAGAAATGAATCAAATCCTTTTACCTCTGCGGTCTTCTATCAACGAAATTAGCCAAACTCGAGTTTTCTTTCCGGGGCTAGCCCCGGAAAGAAATTTCTCAGCGTATACCACCGGCGGTAGCCTATTGAGGCTATCATGCGGCCGGTGATGGTTGTAATCATCTTGCCATTTTCTGGCCGTATCCCTTACCTGCTCCAAAGTCTGGAACGAATATGCATCCAGAACTCCATTGCGGAATGATCCGTTAAATCTCTCAATAAATGCGTTCTGAGTTGGCTTACCTGGCTGGATGTAAATGAAATCTATTCCCAGGGCCTCACTCCAGGTCTGCATAAGTATAGCGATCAGCTCCGGTCCATTGTCCATTCTGATGCGTTTTGGCTTGCCCCTGCGTCGTACTAATCGGTTCAGCACCCATACAACGCGCATACTTTTGAGCGAGTGGTCAATTTCCACATAGAGTACCTCCCGGTTAGCATCATCGATCACGTTGAAGCAGCGCACTTTCCGGCCATTCTCCAAGCGGTCTTCCATAAAGTCGATACTCCAGGTGTGATTCAACTCATCAGGAACGAAGAGGGGCTCTTTGACCCGGGCAGGCAAACGTTTCTTTGCCTTGCGCCTCATAGGTAGACCCAGCTTCACGTACACCCGGTGTACACGTTTGTGGTTCCACCTCATGCCTTCAAGACGCAATCTGCCATAGGCCTTCCAGAAGCCCTCGCGGGGATGGTCCTCGGCCTTCTCGCGAAGTGCCTCCTCGATCTCGGTATCGTCCCTTGTGCTCTTGTAATAGAACGTGGAACGTGATGCGTCAAACACGCGGCACGCCCTGCTGATGCCATAGTCATATGATAGCTCAGAAGCGATCTGACGCTTCTGACAGGGCTTCAGAGCTTTTTTGCAATCACCTCCTTAGCCATCTGAAAATCCAGGGCCAGTTCAGCGTACATGCGTTTAAGCTTGGTGTTTTCCTCTTCAAGCGCTTTCAGTCGCTTGAGATCCTTCAGCTCCATGCCACCGATACGTTTCTTCCAATTGTAAAGGGTCTGTTCCGAAATGCCATGTTTACGGCATACTTCTGCTGCAGTCAGGCCTCCTTCATACTCCTGAAGGATCTTGTGCATCTGGGCGGGGGTAAATCTACTTTTCTTCATAATTGACAGTCTAAAATTACTACACTTTTAAACTGTCCAGTTTTGGGGAAGCTTACACTAGCCCATTCTAATCTAATTTTTTCACCCCCGGCCCTAAAACGGGCACCTTTCTCTATGCGGGTTTGGAAATGACAGGCCAGAACAAAGTTCTTTAATTTACCACTATCCAGTTTTGGGGAGGCTTTCATAGCGATATTTGTGGCACACTGGCAGCACTACCGCAATCCGCTGTGGTTTGATTGAAATCTTGGATTAGCGATATTTTACAGCACACTGTATATCCTCCATAGCGCTGTGATTTGAATTCAATTCCAGATACTTGGCATAGTTATAACCATCATACTTTGCGCCTTGGCGTGACACCGTTTTATTTCACGCAAAGACGCGAAGACGCAAAGAAAACAGAGCATAAGCTCACAGGGATAAGGCCGGGATAACTCAATATTTCCGTTTCTTCCGGAAGGCTTTTCCTCCTACCCTCAAAGTTTTCCCCTTCTAATCAGTGCACCCCGATACCGTGATGACGCCCTCCATTTTAGCCAGTATGTCGATCAAAGCCCATAGCTTGTCATCATACGCATCGCCATCGCCTTGCTGGGATGGTTCTTCCGTGCTTTCCCCTTCCGAGCTAAAGACTTTTACCTGCAACAAAAGACTTTCCAGTTCAGGATAAAGTTGGTACACCGAAGCTGCAATTCATAGTTGGTGTAATAGCACTCGGCCTTTGCGGTCCAGGCACCCAGAAAACACAATAGTAACAGAATGGGTTTCATTTCCTTTTTCTTCCGTTGAAGGGATATGCTTTCACACCCTCGATGCGGGCAAATATAACGCAAAGTACCGGGGTACGTCTGTGAACAAAATCTCTGCCGACTGGTTGCCTTTTGTCTTAACCAATAAATATTCAGAATGAAAAGATTTTTACTCCTCTTTTTTATGCTGCCAATGTTCACCCTTGTACAGGCGCAGACCTATGAATGTCTGGTAGGTGTGTTTGCCGGCACAGTGACAGATCAATACGGAAATGTTTATGGCAACAGCAGTTTCCCGGCACAATTAGGGATTGACTACAACTATACCTATCAGGAGAATTCCGGCCAGTTTATGAACTTCGCAGCCTATCCCAATTCCGGGGAAGTGATTCACTATGATCCGATGAACGATAGTATTGCTTTCCGGTATACCCTTTCTGTAACACAAGGCATCGTAACGAAAATCACCGTAGGATTCAAAATAGAAACCTTGTCAGCGGACAGTCTTGTATTGCGCAATGATATTATGCTTTGTGAATATGCCCGAACAACGCCTGTGGACAACAATTGTCAGGGGATGGGGACCACTGTTGGCTTCTGGGATGCATTTGACATTTCACCCAAACCTGATTTGCTTGAAGTCTATAATATTCACGGCCAACGCATTCATCCGGACCGGATCAGGGAGCATCTGAACCAGCTTTTGATTTTCATATACAGTGACGGCAGCCGGGAGAAAAGGATACTGCATCCATAATGCTTTCGCTTTCCATCCGCTATGGGTAGTTTCCTCGCCACACATAGCTGAAACACCCTTGCTGTTGCATATAGTAGCTTTTCTTCAGTTGTGATTTGCTTTCAATAACTGATCTTTGTTATGGTTAAAACCATTAGACTTTGCGCCTTGGCGTGACACCGTTTTATTTCACGCAAAGACGCGAAGACGCAAAGAAAGCAGAGCATAAGCTCACAGGGAAAAAGCCGGAATCCAAGGGATAGTAAACAACTAATAATACTTGGCGACTTTGCGCCTTGGCGTGACACCGTTTTTTCACGCAAAGACGCGAAAACGCAAAGAAGGCAGAGAATAAGCTCACAGGGATAAAGCCGGTATAACTCAACACCTCCGCTTTTTCTGCAAGACTTTCCCTTCACTGAGCTGCATAAGGAGAACGCTGCGGGCAGCAAAAAAGGCAAAGTGTCGTGGCTTCCCACAGCAAAAAATCGACCTCATTCCGGGTAATGCCAGACTCAGGAATACAGCTGATAATCTCAGGATTTTCCGGCTCTTAGCGCGCAACAACCAGCTTTCGGGTGCTTACGCTCCCCTCTTTTACAAGGCGGATCAGGTATACCCCTTCTGCAAAATGCCCGATGTCGATCCGTTTGCTTGTTTCACCCGACATTACTTCCTGGTAAACAAGCCTTCCGGAAAGATCAGTGATGCTCAACGCAGAATGAGCCGGCACATCTGTGAGCATAATGAACTCCCAGGCAGGATTAGGATAAAGGGCAAATTCAGCAGGAAGGTTTTCAAAGGTGTTCACACCGGCCGGAGTATCTCCGATCAGGCGCATAATGCCGGTAGGGTTATAGGTGAAGTAACCCACAAAGGTGATGTTTCCATCGCCCTGCACGATCAGGTCGGTCACATCATTATTCAAGTATTTCTTCGGAAAACTGGTATCAAGAGAACCATCTGAATGATAGCGTTCTACGACGAAAGCTTCACTGGGGGCACCGAAATGGACATTGGCTGCAAGCACTTTTCCGTCAGACTGCAGGTCCAGGGCAAAATTCCTGAGATTGGAGAAACTATGGGTGATCTGAAAACCGGTATCGAGGCTACCGTCAGGATGTAAGCGGTCTACCCCAAAAGCGAGACCGTTGCTGTTTCCATAATTCCCCCCGATCAGAATCTTACCGTTGGGCAAGAGCTTCAAAGCATAAACCTGGCCGTAGAACCCTCCGAAATCAGGTGAAAAAAGAGCATTGGCATTGAAGGAAGGATCAAGGGTTCCATCGCTGTTCAAGCGCGCAAGCAGAAGGCTTGTATCTCCGTCATAGATGCTGAAATGCCCACCTACCAGTATTTTACCGTCAGGCTGCAAGACAATCTCACGGATTTGCCTTTGTCCGATCCCCGTGCTTCCTGAGAAACCCGTTCCCACCTGAAAAGTGGCATCCAGAGAACCATCCGGGTTCAGACGGGCAATCCCGTTGACCGGAACCTGCGCTCCGCCCCAGAGGTGATCATACACCGTAAACAGGCCTCCTGCCAGTATTTTCCCATCAGGCTGTATGGCTATCGCTGTGACCTCCTGGTCAAAACCTGAAGCAGGGTCGAAGCTGGCATCCAGAGAGCCATCGGGGTTTAAACGGGCAATCCTGTTCCGGGAAAGGCCATTGATTTCATTGAAGGCCCCGGCAATGACTATTTTTCCATCGCTTTGTATGGCCATCTCGCGAACATTATACCCCCAGCCCGAAGCAAATTGATTGGAGAAAGTGGTGTCAAGGCTTCCATCCAGATTCAACCTGGCGATATAGCGAATGACATCCCCGTCAAATTCAGTGAACTGCCCGCCTACCAGGAGCTTGCCATCCGTTTGCTGTAAGATGGCTTCACATTTACCGGTCCATTGGTCAGGACCAAAGCCTGTTCCGGGATTGAAGCCCGGGTCGATGGTTCCCAACTGCCCGAAAGCCATCGAGCAAAAGAAAAACAGGCTGCTGATTATAAGTATCGCTTTTCTCATCGGATTTCTTTTTGACATCAGAAATGCAAAAGTATATCCCTGGGTTCATATTTAAAATACGGTATATGAAATTTTTTCTGCATCATTCCAGATGCTTTCTGACTTTATGCTTCAACCGGGCTTTTCAGTAAGGATTCAGGGTGGACCAGGCCATCGCAAACCCAAACCCTTTTATATGTGCAAAAACCGCTATATTTACCGCCGCTCAAGGATATAGAGAAACAGAACTTCTTACATATTGCTTAATTTTTCTTCTATGAAATTGTTTATCAGACTTTTCCTCATCTCGGTCATCCTGATCCCGGGGATGCTTTTCGCCATCGGCAACGCCAAAGAAAAAACCTATTCCGATGCCTGGGCCGAAGCCGGCATCACCCTCACCCATAGCGATGCAAAAATGGTTCGCATCTCTTTTTCGATTGAGCGCTTCACCTTGCGGGATGTGGTGATCAACGGGGAAAATGTGACGGAAATCGAACTTCCCGGTGTCTTTCTACCCGGCGAGGCAGGCGCCCCCAACCTTCCTGGTATGGGCCGCTATATTGCCCTTCCTGTCGGCGCCAAACCCAGTTTGAAAATTGTGGGAATGCGCACCGAAATCATCCCCGGCCTTTCCATCGCACCGGCCCCGGAAATTCCCCTGGAAACGGAAGACGGACTGACCTACCGGAAAAATGAAGCCATCTTCGGCGCTGCCCAAGCCTATCCGGCCCAGCCCGTCAAACTCGGCGAAGTCACTCAGATCCGTGGCGTGGATGCCGTGATGCTCGGCATCACCCCTTTCCAGTATGATCCCCAAAGCGGCGATCTGACCGTCATTCGCGACATCAGCCTGGAAATCACCTTCGAGAATGGCAATGGCTATTTTGGCGACGACCGCCTCCGCAGCCGCTGGTGGGATCCCATCCTCAGGGATGCCTTCCTGAACCATAGCTCCCTGCCCCCGGTAGATTATGGAAGCAAGATGGCCGGCACACAAAACGGCTATGAATACCTCATCATCAGCCCCGACAATGCACAGTTCCTGGCCTGGGCCGACTCCCTCAAACAGTTCCGTACCCTGCAGGGGATCAAAACCGGGGTGGTCACCCTCACCGATATCGGCAGCAATACCCCTGCTGCCATCGAAAACTACATCAACAATGCATACAATACCTGGAGCATCCCTCCGGCTGCCGTTTTGCTGATGGCCGACTATGGTACCGGTGGTACCACCTCCAACGGCATCCACTCTCCGGTCTATAATAATTACTGCATCTCCGACCATATCTACGCCGATGTCAATGGCAACCATATGGCCGACATTGCTTTCGCCCGTATGACGGCCCAAAGCGAAACACAGCTTGCAGTGATGGTGCAAAAGGTGCTCGACTACGAGCGGAACCCCCCCACCACCGAGGCCTTCTACAATAACCCCATCACCGCTATGGGCTGGCAAACCGAACGCTGGTTCCAGCTTTGCTCTGAATCCATCAACGGTTTCCTTGAGTTTGGCCTGGGTAAAAGCCCGGTCAGGGAAAATGCCATCTACAGCGGCACCCCCGGCGGAAACTGGTCCACGGCCACCAACACGGCTACCGTAGTCAATTATTTCGGGCCTTCAGGCCTGGGCTATATCCCGGCTACTTCCAGTCATCTCAACGACTGGGGCGGCAATGCCACCCGAGTGAACAACAACATCAACAGCGGGGCTTTCATTCTGCAGCACCGCGACCACGGTTTTACCGGTGGATGGGGCGAACCGGATTATGATAACAACGACCTGAGCGGATTGAATAACAACGATCTGACCTTTGTTTTCTCTGTCAACTGCCTGACCGGAAAATTCAATCACAGCAGTGAAACCTTTGCCGAAGCCTTCCATCGCTATCCCAAGCGCGCACTGGGCATTATCGCAGCTACAGAAGTATCCTACAGCTTTGTGAACGACGCCTATGTATGGGGTTTGTACGATAATATGTGGCCTGAGTTTATGCCGGCCTACGGTGCCAGCAGAGATCATAACCTTATGCCTGCCTTTGGCAATGTGGCAGGGAAGCTCTTCCTGCAGCAGTCGTCGTGGCCATACAATACAAGCAACAAAATGGTGACGTATTACCTCTTCCATCACCACGGGGATGCCTTCACCACAGTGTACAGCGAAGTCCCGCAATACCTCACGGTGGTGCATAATCCTGTTCTGCTGGCCGGGGTAAACACTTTCACGGTGAGCGCCGACAGCGGAGCCCTGGTCAGCCTGACGCACGACGGAGAGATTCTTTATGCCGACACCGCCAACGGAAACCCTCAGATGCTGAGTATCACGCCGCTGCTGCCCGGAGCGTTTCTTACGGTAACCGTAACCAAACAAGATTACTACCGCTACTCACAAAAGGTGCAGGTGATCCCGCCCGCCGGTCCTTATGTAATCAAGGATGATGTTTTGTTGAACGACGCCAATCAGAACGGTCGGGCAGACTATGGTGAGGAGATCTGGCTCAGCCTGCAGGTGAAGAATGTCGGGATTGCAATAGCGACCGGCGTCAGCCTGAGCCTGGCAAGCACGGATCCACATATTCAAATCCTGGATTCGACCGCCTATTGCGGGGACATCGCTTCGGACAGCCTTTTGCTGCAATCCAATGCTTTCCGTATCAAAGTGGCCGACAGCCTTCAGGATGGGCATAAAGCCCTGTTCTCGCTGACTGCCTCGGATGGGACTGACGTCTGGCAGAGCGGCTTCAGCCTGACCCTCCACGCTCCGGTGCTGGAGATTCCTTCGATCATCATCATCGACACAGCGGGAAACAACAACGGCCTTCCCGATCCGGGAGAAACGGTGACCGTCCACGTGATGGCTGAGAACAGCGGGGGAGCTTCTACACAAATGGCAAAGCATCAACTGATTACCACCAGCCCCTGGCTGCAGATCAATGGTTCACCCTATCATTTCACCTCTCTTGCCGCCGGTGGCAGCAGCCCGGGGGAGTTTACGGTTAGCGTAGATCCGAATACCCCTGACGGGACCAACCTCGACCTGATCAGCCACCTGAGTACCGGCCCTTATGCCACCGACCGCATCTTCTTCCATCCCGTAGGAGAGTCAAGCGAAGATTTTGAAACCGGCAACCTGAATAAGTACAACTGGACTACCGGCGGGAGCGCCAATTGGTTTGCGACCACGCAGCAACCATACGAGGGGCTCTATTGCGCCAGAAGCGGCTACATCGGAAACAATACCTCCACCTGGATGCAGATCACCCTGGATGTACTGGTGGATGACACCATCTCCTTCTACCGAAAAGTCTCCTCCGAGGCCAATTACGATTTCCTGGAATTCTATATTGACAATGTCAAGGTCGGCAACTGGTCTGGAAACCAGGGATGGGCCAAAGTGAGCTATCCGGTGAATGCAGGACAGCGCACTTTCAGATGGGTTTATGATAAAGACTGGTATGTGAGTGCGGGCAGCGACGCGGCCTGGATAGACTGGATACAGTTCCCGCCCATTCAGGCTGCAGGCAGCAGTTTGGAAGTCAGGGCCACCGCCCTTACCACCGATGTATGTGAAGGCAGCAGCACCACCCTTTATGCCGTAGCCACCGGCGGTGGAGCGCAGACTTCCCTTCAGTGGACTCCGGCAACCCAACTCAGCGATCCTTCCATCTTTAATCCCCAGGCACATCCACAGCAAAACACCCTCTATACCGTTGTGGCCAGCAGTGGCAGCCAGACAAGTACCGACAGTGTGATGCTGTACGTCCGTCCGCTTCCTTCTATGAACCTTCCCACAGATACTGCCATTTGTGCTGATCTGATCCTGAACCTGGACGCAGGAATTCCAGGAGGAGTTCACTACCAATGGAATCCGGATATGGGTAACAATGCCGTCGTGCAGTTGGATTCTGCCGGTACCGGATTTGGAGAGGTGACCTATGCTGTGACGGCCACAGATCAGTACGGTTGTGAAGATAGCCGTTCGATCAAGATCACCTTTGTGGACTGTGCCGGACTGGAAGAAATGGTCGGACGCCTGGGCCTGGAGGTATATCCAAACCCCAGTCAGGGCTTTGTCTTTGTGAGAAATACCTCCGGGGTGAAAGACATAGAGATTCAGTTGCTGGGCATTCAGGGTGCCCTGCTCCGAAGCTGGAGCCAAAAGGCAGGGGAGGATCTCCTCCGTCTGGACCTGAACGGTCTTGCGCAAGGAACCTACCTGCTGCAATTCCGTTCCAACAAGGGCAGTGAAACACATAAGATTATCCTCTATTAGAAGAATATGATATACAAGAAGTTGGACAACCTGCTTGGGTGGCTGGTGTTTGCTTTTGCCTCCCTGGTGTACATCCTTACCTCAGAACCGACCGTAAGTTTTTGGGACTGCGGGGAGTACATTGCCACAGCCCATAAACTTCAGGTGGGACATCCTCCCGGAGCCCCTTTCTTCCAGCTGATGGGGCGTTTCTTTTCTCTATTTGCCTTTGGCGACAGCAGCCTGGTAGCCAGGATGGTGAATACGATGTCAGCCCTGTCCAGCAGTGGAACCATCCTCTTTTTGTTCTGGTCGATCACTATGCTGGCCCGCAAGCTGGTGGCCCCCGGAAGGGAGCCTGAAAAAGCAGAGATGCTGGTCATTTTCGGCAGCGCCCTGGTGGGCAGCCTGGCTTATACCTTCAGCGATTCTTTCTGGTACAGTGCCGTAGAAGGCGAAGTGTATGCAATGTCCAGCTTCTTCACCGCCCTCGTTTTCTGGGCAATGCTCCGCTGGGAAAGGGTGGCCGATGAACCCTATTCCTGGCGCTGGCTGCTGCTGATTGCCTACCTGATCGGCTTGTCTATCGGAGTCCACCTGCTGAATCTGCTGGCCATCCCCGCCATTGCCTTCATTTATTATTTCAGAAAGTACGAATCCAGCACCCGCGGTATGCTCAAGACCCTGATGATCTCCATCCTGATCCTGGGCCTGACCCTCTACGGTGTCATCCCCTGGATCGTGAAAATGGCGGGCTACTTTGAGCTTTTCTTCGTCAACAGCCTGGGATTTCCCTTTGATGTGGGCACCGTCGTCTATTTCCTGCTGATTATCGGAGGAATTGTATACGGCCTCCGCTGGGCCGTCAGGAAGCACAAACAAGTAGTCTATGTTTCCATCCTCGGATTGATGTTCCTGCTCATCGGCTATTCTTCCTTCTTGATGCTGGTAGTGCGCTCCAATGCCAATACGCCCATTGATGAGAACAATCCGGAGAATGCCATTGCCCTGCTGGCTTACCTGAACCGCGAGCAGTATGGCAGCACCCCGCTCTTTAAGGGACCCTATTTCAATGCCCCTGTGGTGGATCGCAAAGACGGAAGTCCTGTGTATACCAAAGACCGGCGCAGCGGCAGATATGAGATCACCGATGAGCGCAAGAACACTATCCCGGTGTATGATCCCCGCTTTGTAACCATTTTCCCGAGGATGTGGAATAGCCAGTCTTCCTCCAATATCCGGAATTATAAAGAATGGTCGGAGATGAAAGGAAGGCCGGTTGAGATCGTGACCCCTGACGGGAAAAGGGAGGTGGAATATGTTCCTACTTTCCGTGAGAACCTGCGCTTCTTTTTCCGTTACCAGATCAATTATATGTACTTCCGCTACTTTATGTGGAATTTTGCGGGAAGGCAGAATGACAAACAAGGTTTTGGCGGGCCGCTGGATGGCAACTGGATCAGCGGTATCCCTCTGTTCGACCAGGGGAGGGTTGGCCCGCAAACCGACCTTCCGGATACCCAACAGAGTATGGCGATGAATAAATTCTACCTCCTGCCATTGTTGCTCGGACTGGTGGGTTTCTTCTTCCAGATAAACCGGAACTATCGCGACGGGATCATTGTGGGTCTGCTCTTCTTTATGACAGGCCTGGCCATCGTACTGTATTTGAACCAGCACGCCTTCCAGCCCCGGGAACGGGATTATGCCTATGCTGCATCCTTTTATGCTTTTGCAATGTGGATAGGGCTCGGGGTGCTGGCCATCTGGGAGGGACTGCGCAAACTGATGAAATCTCTCCCGGCCGGCATTATCGCCACCCTGCTCAGCTTACTGGCCGTGCCCGTGCTGATGGGTGCCCAAGGGTGGGACGACCACGATCGCTCCGGACGCTATACCGCACTCGAAGTGGCCATCAATTACCTGGAAAGCTGTGCCCCCAACGCCATCCTCTTTACCAATGGCGACAATGATACCTTCCCGCTCTGGTACGCCCAGGAAGTGGAAGGCATCCGCACCGATGTCAGGGTGGTGAACCTCAGCTTGCTGAATACCGACTGGTATATCGATATGGTAACCCGAAAGGCTTATGATTCGGAACCGGTTCCTTTCTCCCTCACCGTGGATCAATATCGCAACGGGAGCCTGGATATGATGTACTTCCTCGACAGGGAGGACTTTAAAGGCTACACCAACCTCACCGAACTATTCGCGGTGTTGCACAGCAACCCTGACCGTCTGAGAATGTCAACCCAATTTGGGATGATAGACTATTTCCCTACCCGGCGTTTTGAGATCAGGGTGGATTCGGCTAAAGTGCTGGAAAATGGAACGGTGCATCCGGACGACGCCCACCTGATCGTGCCCAGAGTGCAATGGACGGTCAAGGGTACCGCCATTCAGAAGAATACCCTGATGATGCTCGACCTTTTAGCGCACTTCAACTGGGATCGACCGGTACATTTTACCATCACCACTGGTTCAGATGCGTATATTGGCCTGGAAGAATACTTCCAGATGGAAGGCCTGACCTACCGCCTGGTTCCCATTCGTACTCCGCAAACTGAAGACGGGGAAGTGGGCCGCATCAATACGGATATTATGTACACCAACCTGATGCAGAAGTTCAGGCTGGATATGAGTGATACGACAAAATTCTGGGGAGTGGATCACGTGAGGATGGCAATGAATATGCGCAATACCTACGGTCGTCTGGCTTTGGCCCTGGCCAGGGAAGGAGAGGCAAAGCGCGCGATAGAGGTGGGTGATTTTCTTGTTGAAGCCATTCCGGATGCATCGGTAGATTATAATTTCTTTATGATCCCCCTGGCCGAAGCCTATTACGAGGCCGGGGCTGCGGAAAAAGGAGATGCCATTATGCAGCGCCTCACCGACCTCAGCCGCCAGGACCTGGCCTATTACTTCCGTTTCCCCGCGCGATTCAATGCCGCCCTGGACAACAACAAGCGACAGGGTCTGGCCGTCCTGCACAATGTCGGAGAGATCGCCGAACGCTATGAGAGAACTGCACTGGCGGAAAGCGCCCGGGCCCACCTGGATGATTATTACGGCCGTTATGTCAATCAACCCGGGGTGAACCTTCCCCCGGCCCCGAGATAAGCCAGGGATGGAGTTGCTGCGGCCCGCACGTACTCCCGGACTGATCCGTCGCCTGCTGCATCCGGCCCTGCATTGGGACGTGCCCCTTGAAACACAGCGGTGTTTTCTTACTTTTGATGATGGACCCAATCCGCTTTCCACACCTCCTCTCTTGAAGCTGTTACAAGATCTTCAGGCTAAAGCCTGTTTTTTCTGTGTGGGCGATAATGTGAGAAAATATCCCGGACTGGCAGCAAAGATTATGGCGGAAGGACACAGCCTGGCCAACCACGGATATCATCATCTGAATGGATGGAAAACCAAAACGGAAGAATATGTTGCAGATGTGGATAAGGCCTCAGGGCTGACCCCCCTGCGCCTCTTCCGTCCGCCCTATGGCAGGATTACCCGTGCACAGGCAGCAAGCTTGCACAGCACTTATGAAATCGTAATGTGGAGCATCCTGAGCTGGGATTTCCACCCCGGAGTGAATACAACAGAATGTCTGCGGAAAATGCGGGCCGGGATATTCCCCGGAGCTATCCTTGCTATGCACGACCATCCCCGCTGTATGCACAAAACCAGGGATTGTCTTAAAACACTCTTGCCTGAATTCAAGGCTAAAGGACTTACCTTTGCGGCATTGAGTCCGGCAGACTTTCACCGCTAATCTCTGTTAGATGCGTTTTTTTCGCTTTTTCAGACTGTGTGCTCTTCGAATGCTGATTCCTTCAGTCCTGCTGTGGGCGGGATCCTGTGCCAATATTGTCCCCCCGGAAGGAGGACCAAGGGATACCCGTCCTCCACAGGTGCTGCAATCGGTGCCGGAAGACCGCAGCCTCCATTTTCAAAGCCCGGAGATTCGCATTTATTTCGATGAGTTTGTCGCCTTGAAAGATGTGGCCGCACAGCTTTTTATTTCGCCCCCCCTGGATAAAAGCCCGGAACTGAGAATAAGGGGAAAATCAGTAATTGTATTCCTGAATGACAGTCTTCGGGCCAATACTACCTATACCCTGTATTTTGGGAGTGCCATCCGGGATATTACGGAAGGGAATGTGCTGGAAGATTTTACCTTTTCTTTTTCCACCGGTGCCATCCGTGACAGCCTGCAACTGGAGGGGAGTCTGCACGACGCCCTGAGCGGTGAAGCAGTGAAAGATGCCCTGATTTGCCTGTATTCCGGAAAAGAAGACAGCCTCTTTACTACCCGTCGGCCCGATTACATTACCCGAAGCAGAGCAGATGGCTCCTTTAGCGTTTATAATCTGCCATCCGGGCCATTCCGTGTGTATGCGCTTCAGGATGCCAACAATAATCAATACTACGACCTTCCGAATGAGGCCATCGCTTTCGATACGAGCTTGTTTTTCCCTTCTACTCCTCCCGGGCTGCCTAAGGATACCCTTGCTTTTCCGGCCCCAGACAGTTTGGTCCAGGAGCAGGGAGCAGAGACAGACAGCCTTCTGACAGAAGCCCTCCTCCCCTTGGAGGATAGTGTGACCCCTAAGCCGGGACCTTCTTTTGCCGCCCTGCGGATGTTCACCGATCAGGATACGACGCAGATGCTTTTGAAGGCCGGAGTACCCCGCAGCCGGCATATTGAATTGGCGTTTAGAAATCCGCTGCAGTCTTTCTCCTTTGACATCACCGACACCCTCTATCCCAGGGATGCGGTCTGGCTCATCCCCACTGCCGGTAAGGATACAATGAACCTCTGGTTCGCCGAGCCGGTGGGAGACAGCCTGCACCTGATCATCAGGGAGGGTGAACGCTGGAAGGATACGCTGCAGCTGCGGATGGCTGAGCGAAAAAGCGGGCGCGGATCGGCCGGAAAATCAGCAAGCCCGCAAGGCCCGGGTTTGAAACCGCAACTCAATGTAAAAAACAAAGCCAATCTGTTTCGCCCTGTCGAAATACGCAGCCTCTACCCTGTCGCTGGCTTCAAACCGGAGCAAATCAGGATACTTTCCGAGTATGATACGCTCAGCGCAGAGAGTCTGGAAGAAAGTGCTGACAGGCGCAGCCTTCGCCTGGCCTATCCATTCAAACAGGGAATGAATTACGAGATCATTTGCGATGATTCAGCCTTTTGGGATATCCGGGGAATCTACAGCGATTCCGTCGCTTTCCGCTTTGGAACGCTGAAGGAGGATGACCTGGGAAGCCTCTTCATCACCCTGGAGGGGATGGCAGACCGGGTGCTTATGGCTGAACTGCTCGACGCACAGGGCGCCGTGAAACGTAGACTGGGTCCGCTTACAGACAATGAACTCGCCTTTCCACAGCTGGAACCGGCGAAATACCGACTGCGTGTATACCACGACAGCCAGACCAATGGGCGCTGGGATCCCGGCTTTTTCCCAGCCCGGATACAGGCAGAAAAGGTATATTATTATCCCTCCGAACTCAATGTCAGAGCCAAGTGGGAACTCAGGGAAAACTGGGAAATCCCGGAATAGGGCTTATTCTTCGTTGCAGCGGTTGATGCAGTCGATGATTTCTGTCAGGGTTTCATTGCGCAAGGAATAGAATATTTTCTTCCCGTCGCGCTTCGATACCAGAACCCCTTTGTTCTTCAGGATATTCAGGTGATGAGAAGCGGCCGCTTGCTCAATGTCCAGCTTCTTATAGATCTCTGTCACGCTCTGCTTTTTCTGATCGTGCAAGAGGTCGATGATGGCAATGCGCATTGGATGGGCCATTGCCCGGAGTTTGCTGGCAGCCAGTTCGAGTTTTACAACGTCTAAATCCAGTTTCTTCATAATCCGATTTTTTTTCAAATATATTGCTAAATCCCTTATAAATACATATCTATATGTAATCAGGACTGAAAAATTCCGGTGAATCGGAATTGGTTTCCATCAAAAAGCCCTTTATCACTCAGTTTCAGCGCGGGGATGACCAGCAAAGCCATAAAGGAAAGGGTCATAAAGGGTGCCCTCAGAGTGGTGCCCAGGGCTTTGGCTTTGGCATCGAGGGCTTTGTAGTCTTGTGCCACTTTCCAGGCATTGTCTGCCGACATAATCCCGGCCACTGGCAGGGGGAGGAGGAGGTGTTCCTCTCCATCCACTGCAACGATGCCACCCTTGCTGCGAATAAGCAGTTCAACGGCTAGCAGCATATCCTTGTCGCTGGTACCGACACAAATGATGTTGTGGCTGTCGTGGGCCACGGTGGAAGCAATAGCGCCCTTTTTCAAACCGATATTCCGGATAAAGCCAATGGAAGGTTCTCCGGGTGTGTAGCGGTTCAGGACGAGCATTTTCAGGATGTCCCTTTCCACATCGGATTCCACGTATCCATCCACGAGGCGGGGCTCCAGCAGACATTCTTCTGTAATAAGCTGCCCTTCAATGGCATTGATTACCCTGATTTTTCCATCCTGTGCAGCAACCCTGAGGTCATCCGGCTTGGGCATCCTGGCTTCAAAGGCATTGGGTTTGTTTTCATCGACAGAAGAGATAAGGCTTTGGCCATTTTCAGCCACCTTTTCTCCTTTTATCCAGGTTTGCATTATGCGGAAGGTTTCCAGGTCTTCCACCACAATGAAATCGGCATTATCGCCTTCCTGCAGCAGGCCGTTTTCCAGTCCGTAATGCCTGACCGGGTGAAGGGTGGCGGCCCTCAGGACGTCCATCAGGGGGTATCCGGCCTTGAGGGCTTTCTTTACCAGGAGATTAATGTGTCCTTCCAGCAGCTCGTCAGGGTGCTTGTCGTCGGAGCAAAACATCAGGCTCTCCGGGGATTCCTGCATCAGGGGGATGAGGGTATCGAAATTGCGGGCGGCGCTGCCTTCCCTGATCAGGATTTTCATTCCCGCTGCGATCTTTTCCCTGGCTTCGTCAATGTCAAAGCATTCGTGATCCGTAGTAATTCCGGCTGAAGCATAAATCTTTACCGCTTCCCCGCGCAGTCCGGGGGCGTGCCCATCCACCGGTTTCCCGGCAGCTGCGGCGGCAGCCAGTTTCTGCATCACTTCCTCATCGGCATTCAGCACACCGGGAAAGTTCATCATTTCAGAGAGGTATCTTACTTCCTTTTCGTCCAGGAGGGATTTAATTTCCTCCGGTCCGAGGCAGGCACCTGAAGATTCGAAGGAAGTGGCGGGAACACAACTGGGAGCGCCAAAGTTGAAGTAGAAGGGGACTTTGCGCCCATTTGCAAGCATAAAGTGTACTCCGTTTATTCCCAAGACATTCGCTATTTCGTGGGGATCTGATACGGTGGCCACAGTACCGTGGATGACAGCCACGCGGGCAAACTCTGAAGGGAGAAGCATCGAACTTTCGATATGCACGTGGGCATCCACCAGGCCGGGAATAAGGTATGGCCCTTCGTCTTTCCCTCCGGCAATGATCGTCGTGATCTTGCCCCCTTTAATCTCCAGCGTAGCCGGAAAGACTTGTTTTTGAACCACATCCACCAGCCGGCCCTGTACACGATGTTCAAGTTTGCTCATTTTGTCCCTGCTGTTATTGCAAGCACAAAAGTATATAATAATTTATAAGACTGACTTAGATATATGCAAGAAAGAAACGCTCCAAAAATGAACGTGGCCTGTGCACCAAAAATCAATACACTTTATCGGTTTTTGATGCGCACAAATTTTCTCACAAAACGGGCTTCCCTTTCTCTCCCGTTCACCCACAGCTCAAGGAAGTATATGCCGGCAGGCAAATGCGTAACATCAACTTCCAGCGTATGTATCCCGGAAACGAGCTGCTGCGTTGGTCTGGCTCCGGCCAGGGCGCCCCTGATGTCGTACACCCCGATGCTAATCCTCGCCTCTTCGGGCAGGGCCATTCTCAGGTTCAACTGACCGTAAGCGGGATTGGGGTACAAGTTTGTGAGAAATATTTCCTGTGGGATCAGGTCGATTTTAATTTCCGGAATGATCAGGTCTATCCCCGCATAGGGGTAGGCGTTTTCATCCGCCATTTCAGATTCGGGATGGATATGAAAAGCGATCCCTGCCTTCAACAATGCATCGACATCTTTTATCCTGGCGCGGATCCAGAAGAGAACGGACTCTTCGTCCAGTTCCAGGGGGTGCAGATCGAACCAGGCTAAGTGTACCCCATTCTGCGTAATGGAAGAGGTCAGCGATCCGCGATTTTCCTGCATTTCAAGCCCGAGGATTTCGAGGGCCCCGGAGCTTTCCTGAAGGACCAACGATATGGCTCCGAACTGGGATGCCTGCTTTACCCTGACCGGAATCCGCATCTCCTCCTCAGCAAGAAATCGCATTTCCCCTGACTGCTGCAGATAGATAGACTGTTTGAGTCCTCCGCCCGGAATGTAGGAGGCGTTGGCATCCCCGTAGCATAAAGCCTGAAGATTATGTTCTGCCGTGCTGTTCAGCAGGTTCAGGGTGTCTTTTTCAATTAGCCAGCTTCCGGCATCAAAGGAGGCAATTGAATCTACAAAGAATCTGCAGATTTGCAGGGCATCGTTGGCGTTCACGCTACCCGAGGCATCCACGTCTGCCGCATCCAGGAAGATCCCGTCAAGCTGTATGTGTTGAACAAAGTGTTTCATCACCAGCAGCGCATCCGTGGCATTGATAGATCCTGCGGGCCGGGTGGTGTGGGCCGAGAAAGTGTATTGCCCGGGAGGGACATCATAGAGGTAAAAATGGCCTCCGGCGCGGGATACCGAACTGCGCAGGGGGCTGCTCCCGACCGGATGCACATTGAGCTGGATGCCCTGCAGGGGGGTGCTCCAGATATTGGCATAGCTCAGCTGTCCGTAAAGGCTATACCTTCCCCAGGCCTGCTGATATCCCTGGGTAAGGTGGAAACTGCTTCCCGCAAGGGTTTGGATCAGGGGCTCACCGATGGACCAGCTCACAAAAGTGCTTCCGGCCAGATTGGATTGTCCGGCAGGACTGATCAGGGATTGGCCATTGGCTGACAGGGCAATGCCTGTGGCAAACACCAAAATGAAGAATCGTATCCTGGATCTCATAATGATGGCTTTGCGTTATTTGGAAAGTATTTCCTGTCTCAGTTGCCGGAGCTCTTCTCTGAGAAGGTCAATCTCTCTTTTCTGATCCTCATTTTTGAGGCGGTCTATCTCTTTTTTCTGATCTTCGATTTTCCGGTTCAGCTCACGGATGGCATTGATTTGTGCAATGAGCAGCGGATGAATGTCGAGGTTCAGATATCCATCTACAGTATTCACGGCTTCGGGGAAGACTTTCTGTACTTCCTGAGCGCTGAAGCCATAAGAGTAGGCTTCTGTCCAGGTGATGCCCAAAGCATTATCTTCTTTATAGCGATAGACGATGGGGTCGAGTTGCAGCAGTTCCTGCAGGCCTTTGTCGTAGGATCCGATCACTTCTTTCAGGCGGATATCGGAGGCGATGGTCCAACTGCTGGAAGAGGGTTTTGCCGCTGAGTTCTGGGTAAGCTGCAGCTGGTATGAAGGGGTAGAAGTTCCGATGCCGACTTTATCGCCCCGGACGATAAAAGTGACCCCGCTCCAGGTGGTTGGGCTTGTCCATCTATCGCATCTGAGGGCGTATCCGGTTCCTTTTTGATTGATCAGCAACGTACCATCAGTAGAAGTGGTTTCCACTTTAAGGCCGATCCCATTGGAAGCAGTATTCTCGATAAAGCCCGTTGGGCTTGTTTGATCCGATGTGACGTTTAGTCGGTGATTCCCGGGGCTGGACGTTCCTATGCCCACACTTCCGGATTTCATTACAGTAAGCGCATTTTTGGGATTTCCGGAACTTGAGCCAATGCCAACCACAAAGGCACGATCATTCGCATTATAGCTCGTGGCACTCGAAGGAGTATAGAGCTCACAATATGTACCCACCGCCACTTCAGCAAATGAGCGTGCTTCAACGACGTGGCCCAATGCGATGGAAGAACTCCCTTTTGCCTGGGATTGAATACCCATCGCTACAGTTCTGGTGCCAGTGGCCATACAAGCCTCACCAAATGCAAAAGACCAGTTCCCTGTTGCCTGACTGCCTTCGCCACCAGCAAAAGAGGAGCGTCCACTGGCGGTGGTATTGTATCCGGTAGCACTTGAATACCAGTCTGTGGATTTTGAATGCCTCCCAAAAGCGGTAGAATAATAACCTGAAGCCAAAGTAGTATGTCCAAGAGCTGTAGATCCAGTTCCACTTGCAACATTAAAAGCTCCAATGGCTGTGGATACACTGCCACTTGCTTTTACTTCGGCCCCCATCGCTATGGATCCGGTACCAATGCTGTCTTTGTTCCATTGGCCTCCATTCACATATCCTGCCCTGAATGCACCCTTATCCGGATACCACATCATTCTGGTACCACTGCCAGAGGCTGGAGGATTGCCGTGGCCCGATGTTTTAACATCTCCTTCAAAAAGCACATTTCCGCTGCCTGCGCTAGTGCCGTAAGTATGAAGAAGAGCAGCAGGGGCATTGGTACCAATCCCGATTTTTGTCCCTGCGTTGAACAAGGTGTAATTGCTCACCCAGGTAGTTCCGTCGTGCCTGAGTGTTTGCCCATTTAAGCCTGCCACGAGCGGCCCTTCAGGGCCTTGAGGCCCAACGGGTCCCTGAGGCCCAACTGCTCCCTGGGGACCTGTAGCCCCTTGTGGTCCGGCAGGTCCGGTGGGTCCGGCAGGTCCAGTGGGTCCGGCAGGTCCGGTAAGCCCCGCCGGGCCGGTATCTCCTTGTAGGCCTTGCGGTCCTTGCGGTCCTTGCGGTCCAACAGGGCCAACAGGGCCAACCGCTCCATCCTGTCCGGGATCACCTTGTGGTCCTGCCGGCCCTATCGGTCCGGTGGCACCGGGGTCGCCCTGGGGGCCCAATGCCCCGGGATCACCTTGCGGTCCTGCCGGACCGGGATCACCCTGCAAACCCGGAGGGCCCGGATCGCCCTGAGGACCCATCGGGCCGGGATCGCCTTGTGGTCCCTGTGGTCCTGCCGGCCCTATCGGTCCGGTGGGACCGGGGACGCCCTGGGGGCCCAATGCCCCGGGATCACCCTGCGGTCCTGCCGGACCGGGATCACCCTGCAAACCCGGAGGACCCGGATCGCCCTGAGGACCCATCGGGCCGGGATCGCCTTGTGGTCCCTGTGGTCCTGCCGGCCCTATCGGTCCGGTGGGACCGGGGACGCCCTGGGGGCCCAATGCCCCGGGATCACCTTGCGGTCCTGCCGGCCCGGGATCACCCTGCAAACCCGGAGAGCCCGGATCGCCCTGAGGACCCATCGGGCCGGGATCGCCTTGTGGTCCCTGTGGTCCTGCCGGCCCTATCGGTCCGGTGGGGCCGGGGTCGCCCTGGGGGCCCAATGCCCCGGGATCACCCTGCGGTCCTGCCGGACCGGGATCACCCTGCAAACCCGGAGGGCCCGGATCGCCCTGAGGTCCCATCGGGCCGGGATCGCCTTGTGGTCCCTGTGGTCCTGCCGGCCCTATCGATCCGGTGGGGCCGGGGACGCCCTGGGGACCCAATGCCCCGGGATCACCTTGCGGTCCTGCCGGACCGGGATCACCCTGCAAACCCGGAGGGCCCGGATCGCCCTGAGGTCCCATCGGGCCGGGATCGCCCTGTATTCCCTGTGGCCCTGCCGGCCCTATCGGTCCGGTGGGGCCGGGGTCGCCCTGCAAACCCTGGGGACCTTCAGGCCCCGGAACACCAGGAACATTGGCATTTTCAGCATAGAGTGCATAAGGAACGGATAATAGCTGTGTGGTTCCCACCAGGGAGTAAACGCCACTCACATCGGCGTCCAGCTCAACCTGGACAAAATACGGGCCCGCAGACCAATCTATACTGCTGAATACACCGCTGATGACGCTTCCGCCTCCAATAACCAGACTGGCAAGTCCATAATCATTGGTTGATACGTTATGCGTTTCACGATACATCTCCAGACCGGAAGCATTCCCCTGAAGAATAGTAAAGCGGAAGACGACAGACTGATTCGGAAGAATCTGCCCGCTGACATCTCGGGCTACGGCCTGATAACTAAATCCTTGGGGCACCTGTGCCCGGGCACTGCTCATCAATACGATGCATAGCAAGGCCATTAATTTAAAATGCTTCATCCTTTTTGGCTTTGGTTAAACTGTATAATGGTCTCTGTATGGATACACAATCAATCGGACAAGCTCTATACTACTGAATTACAATGCTATAATGATAAGCCTGGCAGCAACTACCTTTGTCTCCCGCGCTTTTGCCGCTTTAAAAGTCTGTGTTAATTTGCCTTGCGATCTATGCTATGAAAATGATTACTTGAAAAGAAACCCGACAATGCTGCAATATAAAGATTTTTCTTATTCGAATTAAGTAAAAATCTGCGAAAAAGATGTGTGGTAAGTGGATTCGTTGAATCACATTGCAATGCCGGGATCCACTGGGAGCTCCACCGTGAAATGGGTTCCCTTTCCCGGCTCACTGCTGACGCGTAAACTGCCCTTATTGATCTCAGTAAATTCTTTACAAAGCTTAAGGCCAAGTCCTGAGCCCGATTCGTTGCGCGTTCCCTTTTGTGTGTAAAAGGCTTCGTCCGACATTACTTTTCTTAAGGTTTCTGCCGACATCCCCACCCCCTCGTCCCGAATGTGAAGCTGTACTTTCCCCGGGCTGTTGCTCGTATAAATCGCAATGGTTTTCCCTTCGTCACTGTATTTTACCGCATTGGATATCAGGTTTCTGATCACCGTAGAAAGGGTATTGCGGTCAAAATAAGCATAGGTACCCGGCCGGATATCGTTCTTCAGGTGGATGTTTTTGCTTTTGATGAGATCATTGTAGATCTGTTGCTGCTCTCCGACAAAGGGATGCATCTCAACCAACGCAGGCTGGAGGTTCAGGTTTCGTAATTTCAGATTGGCCCAGTTCAACAGATTATCCAAAAGGCCATAGGATGAAGAAATGGCGTCTTTTACGGTGGCAATAAAACGGTCCTTTTGCTCCGAGTTTAAATTGGGATCCTGGATAATCTCCAATATCTGCTTGCTTGTACCGATGGGACCCCGCAGGTCGTGCGCGATGATGGCGTAAATCTTGTCACGGTGTTCAAGAGTACGGTTTAGTTCCTGGTTTAACTGATGCAACTCCTCCGACTTACGCTTGATACGCAGGCGATTTGTGATCACCACAATCATAAAAGCCAGGAACAATACGGCGAGAAAGATCAGGGAATAACTAAGTGTATCCTTTCTCTGTATCCTTTCAAGAAAATGCAGTCTTTCCTTCTGCCAGCGCTGTTCCTCCACACTGAGTTCGGATTTCAGTACCGACTCATTGAGCCTTTGTTGCAGCAATGCGTTCAGCACCCGCAGATACTGATTCTGCTTTTCAAAGTCATTGTGCTTTTCGTAAAGGCTGACCAGTTTTCCGGCAATGCTTTCTTTAAGATCATTGTTATGCTGTTCTTCCGCCAATTGAAATACCCTGGTATAATAGTGCAGGGAAGAATCCGGATGGCTATCCTCATAATATACTGCGATACCGCGCAGCGCCTCCTGCAAGAGGCTGTAATTATTCATTGCAGTGGCTATCTGCATCGCTTCCCGGAAATACTGCAAGGCACCCTGAGGATCTTTTTCCAGGGAGCTAACCCCGAGATACAGCAGCAAATCTCCTTCATTGCTCCCTGCATTGTGTATGGAATCCAGGGCAAGGGCAAGGGATATCTCCATTCTTGCCGAGTCCTTTAGCCCAAGTGAATCCAGTGCTCTGGCGATATACATTGCAGAGTGGGGCAGGTACATATAGAATCCGGCTTCCTGGCGCAAGGTATAGGCTTCGCGGAAATGCGCGAGGGCCCTGGCAAAGCCCCCTTCTTCCATTTCAATCAATCCGAGGTTATTCCGGCAAACAGCAAGGGCATACATCATATCGCTTACCCTGCCTTCTCCTGCCCCTTGCATAAAGGTTTGCTCTGCCGACACATATTGCTGCCTGGCTTTGCCAAATTTCCCGAGCTTAAAATAGATGTTGCCGATATCCATAATGGCATATCCATTGGCAATCCAATCATTGAGACCCTTAAACAGGTCGAGCGACTGGATAAAATACTCCAGGGCAATGTTATCCAGGCCCTGACTGGCATACAGCACGCCCAGTTCGTGAATGGCGCCGGCCTGTGCGGTGGGCACATCGCAATTCCGAGCCATTATCACCACCTCTCGCAGCAGGCGCTGGGCGCTATCGGGGTGCATCAGGGAGATTTCTTTGGCAAAGAAGTTCAGTCCGACAAGATATTCCGGGCGGCATAATTCGTCATCAGCGGCCAGGTCGAGGCGTTTTTTGAGGGTATCCAGCATCAAATTGTAGGTATGGTTACCTCCATTGACCTGCTTATAGCGGATACACTTCTCATAATACTGTTCTATTTGAATGCTATCCGGGATGCCCGCTTTTGCAAGCCTCATCCCTCCGGCGAAGAGTAATCCCAGCAAAATCAGCAGGTGTAATTTCCCAAGCATCGGCTTTGAATAAATCCCGATCCAAGGTAGGAAATGTTTTTGGATATAGGGATAGGGATAGGGATAGGGATAGGGATAGGGATAGGGATAGGGATAGGGTTAGGGATAGGAGGAGGGGTTTGAGGAGGAGTTTGACCCTTCGGCTGCCCTTCGGGCCCGCTCCCCTCGACTTCCCTTCGACTGCGCTCAGGGCTAGCGCTCGGGGAGCGGGCGAGCGCTCAGGGTAAAGGAGGAGTTTGAGGAAGGGGTAAAGAAGGGGCTTTGGGTTTCAGGCTGCGTGGGGAAAGTTGCTGTGCGGGGTCACCCGTCCCCTATCCACCATCCCGTGTTGGCTTGGGGTGCTTTGGTTGGTGCCCTGCTGGCGGGTGGAGGATTTTTGAATGGTTGGATGCAGGGGGGGGGATAATATGGGGTTAAGTCAGAGACCTTTTCCACATAGATTTTCTGTTGATCCCTTTTCTTTGGAACTCATATATGACATTTTTGGCCAAAGATCAGGCTGTCATTTTAGCTCCACAAGATGCACTTGGCCGGAGGCTTACGGTAATATTCAGGGGAATTTCAGATTTTCAAATATCTTCCTGAGGTAACTCTTATCATTCTCAACAAAAAGCACCTTATTCTCAGCAAACTTCTCCTTTGTCGTTCCCTTTCCTTCTCCCCAAACACTTTGAAGCTTTTCAAACTTGGTTACAGAAAGAATAAAGGCAGAAACACTTACAGCAGAATCCTTCTTATCTCTCTGTAAATCACTGTTGATCTTCGCTTCCAGAATCGGTACCTGATCCTTACACCACAGGATTTTGGGATTATTAAAGTTGGTGTCTCCCTGAAGAATCCCTTTCGGGTCCAGAAAATAGAGATGCTGTTTGTTCCCATCAACCACCCACAGGATGAAATCCGGATAGAAAGACGAACTCTCCATAAAGAATCCGATTCCTTTTACACTGAGATTTCTCAACACGAACAACTCCTTTCCCTCAAAGCTTTTGGATTCCTTGACATACTCTCGTAAATGTTTCAAAAAATCTCTTTCTCCCTCATTCAGACGAACAGGAACAGTCTTTATCTCCTTATACATATTTCCTTCAGCAAAGGAGGCAATGGGAGAATATAAATGCTTATCAAAATGTATGGAAGGAAGGGTTTTGCTATCCTTTTCATACATATCACGTATGCTGGCCTTTAGCTCTTCCATAAAGGAATGATGCTTCTGCGGCACCTTTACGATCATCTTTCGTTCCGCCGGGAACATTTCTTCGTGCGTTTCCTGATCCAGCAGATCATAGGTCAAATATTTTGAAAGGAAGGATTTCTCCTTGTCTGCATAGTATTTATTGATGTAGTCCTTAACAAGATTCACTGCTACCCTCTGCACTTTCCCTGCAATAGCCGCTTCTATCCCAAACTGATCCTTATGGCAATATAGATTATAACACCCCCCTTCAATTAGTTTTTCAATACAACCAGCCGAAATGATAAGATTGCTGTAGCCCTTCAACAGTTTATAGCGATTTGCTTCAAGATAGAGAGCTTGATAGTCAATGAACTCCTTGAATTGCATCAGGAAATTATCCTGATATGTTTCCATATCCTCGGCTAACTCACTATTAAAGCCGCCTGCTGCTATACTTATCTTGTTTCGAAGGTCAATCGTAACACGCTTTGCAACATCGGGATTGTACTTTAATTCGATCGTCTCCTCTTTAAATTCCTTGCCCTGTTCCTTTTTAAAAGTCATTATCTGCCCTCTCCACTTGTCTTCCCTACTAAACTTAATCTCTATGGGGTATTCTGTGTAATCAGGGACCTCTTTTTCAATTTCTTCCAGGAAACGGTTCATATAAGAAGCATTGAGCCCCATAATTGAAATGCTTTGTAGGGCCCGGATATGGTAGGGGGCATCAACTTCTTCTCGTTTGAGGGAAAGGTCTTTGCCTTTTAACCGGACCCCTCTTCCAAACAACTGGATTATTTGTGCCCCTTCACTCTTCCCCATATTCATCAACCCCATACTGGATACCCTCCAGGAGTTCCATCCTTCAATGAATTTTTTTGATCCAATGAGAATATTAATGCTGGAATCAGTTTCCGAAATATTCTGAAAGAGTGACTTTGTGAATTGATCATCCTGAATGAGCAATTCCCCACCAGTATCAGCTTCCAGGGTCTTTGCATACCTGGGAACATCGCCAATATTAATTACGGCAAAGTATTGATCTCCCGTTCTCGTTTTCAAGCCAATCTCACCCTCTGCCTGTTTGATCTGCCAGGCTTCAATGTTTCCCAGCCCGTTGAATATCTTATGAAGAAGTGTTTCTGCAACAGGGTTTTCTTTCTTCAGGTATTCAAATCGTCCTTTGAAAATGTCATTCCCATCCGCATCTCTCAATCCTGAGTTACCTGATAATATGCTGTCAATGTTTGTCTGAAGTCTAGCAGGATCTGAAAGTGTACGCCGGAAAAATTTCACAATCCTCGAAACATCTGAGACACTTTCTTTATCTCCTTTTGTGAGGGAAGAAGATGATGAACTTATCACGCGGCTGCCTACAAACACCCAGAGAGGTTTTTCAATATTGTACTGACGGAGCTCATCTTTGAATTCATTAAAAAGCTCGACTTGTTCATAATACCCCAGTAAACTCGCAGTCAGCAAAAGGTTGCTCTGCTCTTCACTGTATTCATTCTTTTCATCAAGATTGAAGACGGTAAAATCCTTCCCATATCCATCCGTGTAGAAATGACGGTAAGAGTAATCAAAGATGATGGCCCGAGCGTACTCATTTAGCAGAAACTTGTTCTTGTTTGTGATAACCTGACCAAATGTCGCTGAGTATTCAAAGGTGAATGATCCTTCTCCCCTGGTCAAGTACTCCCGCAGTGATTTCCAGGTTTGTTCTTCTGACTTACTCCCTTTGTGTCCTTCATCAATAAATACCAGGTTGCGGGATTCAGAAAAGTAGTCCACATCCACACTTACTCCTTCCCCTTCCTTTTCTTTTACCAGTTTGGTAATCTCCAGTATCAATACTTCTCCCTCTTTTGTTTTCAGACTTTCTTCACTCCCGGAATATAGTTTTGCGGGTATGCCACTTTCTGACATACTTTCATAGTGCTGCTGACTCAAACCTTCATTAGGAGTTATCAGGATGATGTTCTCCCAGTCTTTCAGGTACTTTGTAATCTGCCAGTAATTGCAGTGCATAATCAGGGTCTTCCCGCTTCCGGTGGCCATCCAGTAAGCCAGTTTCTTCAGGTCATTCTCCCGATAAGGTTCAATGGATTCAAAATCTTGACAGTGCTCAATAAATTCATTGAGAGAATGGATTAGCTCCTCCTGATTAGTGTTGCACTGGTCAAAATAGTATTCCGTAAAAAATAACGAAAGCCACTGAAAATACTTGAATGACAGAAAGGGTTCTGCCCGATTCTCCCTTATCTTTTTCTCATAGGATTGAATGGCCTCGTCATACTGCTGTATTAAACGGTCTTCAATGAGTTTTTCGGAATTACTCATTAATATGCTGGCGTAATAGGTATAACCAGTGGTGCTTGTCCCAGACTTAATTGTGTTGAAATCATCCCGTAAGTCTTCAAAGGATTCATATCCCAATTGACGCAGGATGTATCTGAATAATACCAGTTGTTTATCTAACTGCATAGTGTTATTTTCTTGCGGTCTCTCCAATTCAAAATATGCACAATTTTTGACTCACGTTGTGCGATACACCAATTGAATGCACAATGGTTGTGCATCCTATCTTTTTTGATATTGATAGTGTTTCTATATCAGTATTCATAGATTTCTAGCCCCAATTGAAGCTGAATCTCTTGTATTCTTCCAAACTCTCGTCATAAGGACTTTCCATTAAAATCAATTCATTTAATCCTTACTAAATACTTCATGAATGAGCTCACCATTTCGACAATGATTTCAATTTCATTCTCATTCACATTGTCATTATGTTTAACATAAGTATTCTGATATTTAGTGAAATAGTCAATAAGCTTTATGAACATATTCTTAAGTTCCGTGGAACCATCACGAATACTGATATACTTACCTAATTCAGTAATTTGATTTTCTAAGGACTTATTATTGTCAAGAACAGACTTAAGAAGCATTTCTAATGATAACCTTAAATCATCAAGCAGATTTCTTTGGTGAATCCCTGCTGAGTGCTTCTCCAAGCAGTCAGTGAAAAGGTTCAATGCATTTGGGTATTCGGAAAGCCAGTGTTGTGTTTCCTCAACCAATGATTCATTAATCTTGTCCTTTGCGTTCTCCGAGCTTAATGCTCCGTACCTTGACAACAGTTTTATCTTTAAACCCTTAACCCCTAAATTCTTCTCAAAATAAGGAAGTTCACAGAGGTCTTTTATTATTCTGAACTGCTGTTTTGGTGTAAATGCTTTCAAATTTTCCTTTAGCGCTGTTCTCTTGTTGGGTAATTCTGGAGGGAAAGGATACTCAGGGTATGGTATGTCAATCTCATAGTCAATCGCATACGCAGAACTGTATTCAGCAATTCTGCTTCCCGATAATCCATTATTGGTTTCGGCCAGTATATCAGCTGCATGATTTATAAAATTAGCTGGAATCATATGTTCATTTGCTATTACAAAACAGAATTAAGCAATGGCGTACAAATACCTGGCTATGACACCATCCTGTTCTTAAAAACTTCCTCAATCGGCTGATAATCCTCAATATGTGCCTGGTCATTGATGTATAACAGGTCATACTTGAAGTTCTCCAACTCCTTCTTGAGAATCCTGCTGTCATTCTGGTAATCTTCCAGTTTCCAGTCTTTCACTTTCCGCCAAACCACCAATATCTGCTTGTTTGCATTGTTGTTGCCGTAAATGAACTGGTATTTGTGGCCATTAAACTCTTTGGTAATACACTTTTGCATATGAAGCCCGATCAGGTAGTTAAAAGTTTCCACCAGATCCACGACCTGTTCTGTATCATAAGTAAAACCATCCCAAACCTTAAGCCTGTAATCCCAGGGATCCTTCATCACCTCTGTATTCACCAGTGTCTGACTGCCTTTGGTTTCAAACTCCAGAAAGTATTTGGGGATGTACGTATCTAACTCAAGCGCTTTTTGAACGGCACCTTCCTTTGCATTAAAGGCTATGTTCTCCAGTGTCTCTTCGTATTGTTCCAGGCGCTGGTATTTGAAGAAAACACCCAGGCCGTTCATACTTCCGTCTTTAGGCTTTCCATCTTTCCAGTCAAAGGTGTAGGCGATTTTCTTTACACGTGGGATGATAACCGTATATATATAATCCCCTTGCTCCACGAGTATACATTTTCTGTCTCCTTCATCATTATTCAATATTTGAATCGCATTAAAGGTTGTGCCAGATCCGGCAAAGTAATCTAACACAACGCCCGTCTTTTCATTTCGTAATGCTGCATCTATAGAATCTCGCACTGTGTATATAGATTTTGGGAAACTGAATTTTTTTATGTCTTCCTGTCCAATAATATCTTTTAAATAAGATGTTCCATAAGTTTTAGCACTGTACTTCTTATCTGTCCACACAGTTTTGTAATTCAACCAACTTTTTACTCTATGAATTTCCCATAAGCCACTGTTTGTGCTCTTCTTCAGACGAAGATCCCCTTTTATGGTATCTACAGTGTTTCTGGCAAAAACCCACTTCCTCTGAACTCCATCTTGGTCAATAGGATATATTTCTATTATATTTCCTTTTATAACATTTGGGCTATGTGGAACAAAATCACTCTTGCATACATCACCGAATCCAAGGATTTTCTCACCATCGACAATGATTGGGTAGAAGCAATTTGGTCCTGATTCACGTAAATAGTTTTTTGTATTGCCTTTTGCGGTATTCATAAAATTCCGAATGTCAGGATTATCCTCCCTGTTTTCTAGACCAATTTGCTCGCCATCAGGCAAATAGATGAAATATGCGTAATCATGAGTGTATGCAAAATTCTTATCTTGAGTTCCACCAGGGTTAATAACAATAGGAATACATGTAATTTTTTTGTCTCCAAATTCTCTTTTTATAAGAAAACCTAATAATTCTTGCTCATTTTCATCAATTGCTATAATCTTAACACTATCTTCACGAAGTAAATCTTTTGACGCTTGTATTCTATTCTGCATTAATGCTGCCCAGGACGAATGTTTATAGGTGTTCTTATAAATAATTTCCGAGGATTTCCCATTATACGGAGGATCAATGTAGCAACACTTGATTTTTTTACTGAATTTTTCGGTGATCTGATTAATCCCTTGAAAATTGTCAGAATGGATAATTAAACCATCCGCAGAGTTTTCCAGGTCTATTTGTTTCGATAAAATGTGAGCTAAGTTCCACTTAAAATCTAAATCAAAATACAACGTATCAATAGGCAGCTTACGCCAATCGTGTAAATTAGCTTTTAGACTTCCCAATGACAATTTCCCTTTTGGGATGTTTTCTTTACCAAATAATTCAACCCACTCATCCACCTGCAGCTTATTCCCAATCACTTCATCCAGGATAGGGCCATATAGGCTCTCGTCACCATTGAGGTATTTCACCAGTCGATCAATGGTAATTACCCATTCCGTACTAAGCACAAACTTCTTCTTCTCCCACAACTTTTTCTGGAAGTCTTCTATCTGGTTCACGAAATCGATGATGGTGTCAGCAATAGCTTTGAATACCTTAATCTTCTTCAAATTATGTTTCAGGCGTTCAAAGTGAGTATCGGTGTCTGTTAGATATAGGTCATCAACCCCCACCAGTTCTGATTTTATGTAAAAATCAAGTTCCCGTTGCAGGAAGCCCTTCAGGTTTTTATGAATAAAGAAGTCATAGCTATTCTTTCGGGTGTAATGGTTCAGTTTCTTCAGCAATAGTGGATTCCCATCCTGGTCCGGCTTCCATAGTTTGGCTAAATCAAACACTTTATCATTCTTCTGCTTTAGTTTTTCGAAAGCAGCTTCGTTGAGCGCTTCTTGCTTTCTATTTCCTTTAATCGTGTTCTTTTCATCAGTTGTAAGCGGGCGATATTCAAAAAAGAAGGTAGCTTCCTCATCCCCAATTTCAGCCTCTTTTTCAGAAAGGATAAAGAGATTGGGCTCATCCTCCTTCACATTGCCTTGTTCTAATTGTGCTTCATATAATTTGAATTTCACCACCATAGTCCCGGAGGACTTAGCCACCTTGAAAGCATATTGCTGAAAGGTCTCCGATGATTTGACGTAGTATTGATCGTGGTTTGCCCAGTAGAAGTGGGTTTCTTCACCGTTATAGGGTACCACATACTTCTCATTTTTTCCAAACCTGCGTTTGCTGATGAAATCTCCTTTATCATAGTAACGTGAGAAAAACAAAGTGAGGTGATTGTATATCTGATTCTCGGTTTCCACTGAAACTGATGACTCAGTTGCCTTTGTTTTTAGTGCTTTGTACCGGTTTATTTCATCTTTATAGTCTTCTTCGTATATCTCAAGTCGTGTTTCATCTTTGCTCTCCACAGCTTCAAGCCACTTCTGAAGTGTTTTGGAGTTCTCAAGCTCTTCAATCTGCTTCTGCACTAGCCTGGCTTCATCCTCTGACAGGGTTTCTAATTGTGCATTTACTTTATCCACCAATAAATGGTCGATGAAGTTGGCGATCTCCTTCTTCTTATAATGAAGAATCTTATATACTCCAAAATCCAGGTCCTGAGATTCGAACTGGAAAAGTTCGTTCAGGAATGATTTAAGTTGATCGAGTGCTGTGGTTTGTCCTGCCATTATACTGAAAGCTTTCTTGTATTAATATCGATTGATATCCTAAAGCATTTAGGCAGCAAGATAGCCAGTTTAGACTTATCAAGTCGAAAAGTAAGATAAAAAGGCTATGAACATTTTGTTAATGAAAAATGAGTCCTCTTACTTGATATAGAGATTGGAAAACTGATGTTCCAATATCCAGTTCCTGAGAAACTCGATGCTGTTGAATCCCTTCTCAATATTTTTTAGTTGAGCTTCGAAATCCTTTGTCCTATCAATAGCTGGAACTGTCATCCTCAAGGAGAACCTCTTATTATGCTTCACAAGCTTGGTGTTAGGAGGGATATGATTTGAAATTTCTGTCTGTGCAGTTTGGGAATAGTTGCAGAAGGTGGCATCTACAAAACCCTTGAGTAATTTATGATAGAAAATGATCCCCTCAAATTCATCAAATCTCATTTCAGGCCAATCACTTCCGTGCGGGACAATATCCGGCTTTTTCATTCTGAGATAGGGGTAGTGCTTTTCTTTGTAGTTCCAGTAGGAGATCCAGAACTTCTGTACAGGCATAGAATTGACCGGATGATAGCCTCGTCTTAACTTTTCAATTCCTATTTTTAATAGTAAGGCTTTATGTGTAGCCCTTCTTTCATTTCTACTGTAAAACCAGTCCATTATAGATTCATAGGTCAGATAAACTTCAAAGAAGCTCTGAGCTACACAATACTGTTCCGGTGCAACAAGTATTGTCGCAACAGAAGAAATTTGTCCAGTGGAGATATATTTCTCTGATCTTTTCGTATATCTCTGAAACTGATTGTCCTGAAAGGATGCATCCAGTTTATTTTCTATTAATACCAGGATTTGTTCAGAACCTGACTTGTAGTCGATCAGAATATCCGTTTCCCCAAGACCAAAATCAGACACACTCTTTAAAGCATGATTCAGACTCGTGCAGCTTGGCAATCCGACTTCAGATAATAACCAATCGAGGAAGATTTCATTAACATTTATTTCCTCAATTAGAAGCAGGTCGATGTCCCGCTCCTGGATAGATTCGACAGGGATTATCTCAGTATTCATTATCATAAGATTGGCAATTCGGTATATGATAAAATTCTTTCAAGAAACAGATTTTGAATCAATACATCAAATGTCTCTTCTCATTCTCCCTCCACCCCGCCTGGTGAGGGTAGTTTATGAAATAGATGTGCAGATCAGCCTGGTGGGGGAAATCCACGAAGTATATCTTCTTGTCAGCCTGGTGGGTGTGTTTCGTGAAGAACCACTTCCCGTCATTCTCTCCGGCCTGGTGAGGATACGCCACTTTGAAAACCTTCAGGTCTGCCTGATGTGCAAAGGCTGTCACAAATACCTTCACATCCGCCTGGTGGGGGTATTGAGTAGAGAAGACCTTTTGGGCAGTCATCAGGGCAGGAAAGAGAATGAATATAAAGCCCACAAGCAATCGTCTGAACATTGGTCTGTGTGTGAAGTTCTTGAAAGGTACAAATTTATGAGCAGTCCCAACTCACACAATTCAACCCACCACCTCTGCTTACAATGGAAACAACAATCCATCGTCCGATACATCCAAACGAATGTGCCCGCATAGATGCCAAAAAAGCCAAAACCGAAAAACGGATTGAGTTATTAAACGAATACCGTACGGCTTTGATCAGCGAGATGGTAAGGGGGAAGATAAAAGTTGTTTAACTGAAACAAAAAGTTTGCAAATACTGTTTTAATGCCCATATTTGTAATATTATTACAAAACAAGCCCTTAAAATGGTATTAGAGATCAGAATAAGCAACTTTTTCTCCCTCAAAGAGGAGGTCTGCATTGATTTTCGGGCAGCCAGGATAAATACGACCAATGCCCGTGCGCTGCACCAAAATGTCTTCAGCCACGATAAAACCGATGTCCTGAAGACCATCGTATTGTATGGTGCCAATGCCTCCGGAAAGAGTAACATCATCAAGGCCATTCGCTTTTGCCATTCCCTGGTATTGGAATCGCATCAGCACAATGAGAATACGGTTTTCAACTTTCGCCCTTTCAAGTTTAACGGATATGCGAGCAAGCCTAGCAGCTACTTCATTCGCTTTGTGAGCGGAGGCATTGAATACGAATATGCTTTTAGCCTCACACCCACACGGATTCTAAGCGAAAGCCTTCACTACTATCCCAAAGGACGAATCAAGGAGGTCTTCACCCGGGATGAAAGTCGCGGTAATGATAAGCGCACCATCTACACCTTTGGTGATGTGATTAAGCGTCCGCTGGATGTAGCTGAGAGTACTTCCAACAAGACCCTCTTCATCAGCAGAGCCAGTCAGATGGATAGAGACATCCCCAAGGAGATCTTCAACTATTTCCACAGCAACTTCATTCTTCAATATCTTGGTTTTGGAGCCAATGCCATCAAGCACCTAAGTAACGAGAACAAGCAACAGCTGATCGAAGCCTTGAAAACAGCGGACAGTGATATAGTGGATGTGAAGATCAAGACACTGAAACAACCCGGCAAGAACTATAATGCCGACCTTAGCAGTATGACGCTTACCGTTGAAGACGTGGTGCAGGAGAGTTTACAAATCACCACCTACCACCGCCACGATCCGACAAAGCCATTCGACTTTCTCACGGAAGAGTCACAGGGTACCATCAAGTTGTTTTTTATTATGCTCACCATTTTAGATATAGTGAAGCACAACAAGGTGCTCTTAATTGATGAAATTGAAGAAAGCCTACACCCAAAAATCATTGAGTTTATTTTTGATTTCTTCAAGGCAAGCCAGCAAGCCCAACTATTGTGCACAACCCACAACACACGGTTTTTGGATCTGAAAAGAATGCGGAAGGACCAGATATTCTTTGTCAATAAAAAGGAGGACTCTTCCACTGACCTCTATTCGCTTTATGATTTCAGCGATTTCCGGGATACTATGGATTTAGAGAAGGCCTATCTTCAGGGCAGATTTGATGCGATTCCATATTTAGACAACACACCTCAAAACATTCAAAGGGTATTGTATGAGCAAACGGACTAAATCTCGTGAAAAGCGCATCAAACCACAGATTTGGGTATTTTGCGAAGGTGAAACCGAAGAAGCCTATGTTGCACACCTGCGTTCCAGGTATCGCGTACCTATTGAGATTGTGACACGTGTGGCCGGTACAGGCATCAGTGCGCAATTGATCCGGAAACATAAAAAAGGCAAACCCAGTCACCCAAAGGATAAGAATTATTTAATGTATGATGCAGACGTGCAGCATCTGCTGGATAAGATAATAACAATAGCTGGTGTTACCCTTCTGCTTTCTAATCCTGTTATTGAACTGTGGTTCTTGCTGCATTTTAAGAATCAAAAAGCATCCCTTTCCACGGACGATTGTGTCCGCGAACTCAACAATCGCCTGCGAAACACTTACAAAAAAGGAAAGATAAGTAATCGATTGAGCAGAAAACTTGAAGAAGAATGCAATAAGGCCTGTGCAAGGGCCAGAAGTTTGACCAGTAAGAATAATCCTTCTACAAATCTGTATGTATTTATTGAAGCATTGGAAAGTATAAAAAGACAAGCTTGAGCATTATCACTGAAAATACATTTGAAACCGCCTTAGTTCAATCGTTAACTGAGCAAGGCGGTTACACCGAAGGCAATGCACCCGATTGCGGGTCAACAGAATGAATATAAGGCCCGGAAGCAATCTTATGAACATTGGTCTGTGTGTGAAATCCTTGAAAGGTACAAATTTATGTGTAGCCCCTCATTTCCTGAATGCTTTGATATAGTGCAGCACAATCTCCCGGAAACCCTTATCCAGCATCGTATCTTCCGGATTGAAGGCGGTTTCTATACACTTCGAAAGGTAGTGTTGCCAAAGAAAGATCCGGGCATCCTCACTAATTGAGTTATACACTTTTTGAATCTTTTCCTGCTCGAAGCCGGGTGAACTCAGCTTATGCAACACTGCATATTCTGCAATCAATTCCAGCGCATCCCATTCAATCAGGAAGCCCTCCGGATCCAATGCCCGGACCTCAGGATCGCTCAGGTCACGTTCGTGGTATCTTTTCGCCAGGGCAGAAAGCCTTTCTTTTATTTCTGTGATGTCCATACCGCAAAGATGAGGTCGGCGATACGTCAAGGGATGGCGCAGCGGATATTTCCTATCTCATTAAGAAGGCGATAAGGCTTGCCCAGCAGGGAAATTCATCACTTCCAAAACACAAGCACTCCCCCGAAAAGCCCTGGGATGGGGCGTATCCCAATCATCAACCAAAGAAATCCTCAACGATATCAAACCTCAGATGCTCATAGATCATTACCATTGCCAGGGTGTCCAGCTCGCAATAGCGCAGCAAAGCCTTTCTGATCTCATTGCGCTCTGTTTCACCCATATCCGTAAACTGCAGCTTGGCATAGGCGGTTAAAGCGGCACCCCCGTTGGCGATATCTTCTATGTCCGTCAACAACTCCTCCAATTGCGCATCCGTCCATTTGTCAAATAAGGGCGGGAGCGCATCGTAGGGATTGACCACCCTTCCATCCAAGACTTCCAGCCAAATGTGATCACCGGCGAAGTTCTTTGATCCCAAAGCAATCTCACCGATTGGCCTGGAATATTTCTTCCGGAGGTACTCACTGCTTTGCAATGCAGCCGGCAAGAGGTATTTGATGGAATTGGATCCTTTTGAATATGGATTGTAATAATAGTTGAGCACGACTTTTCTCAGGTCCACCATATCGCGATCCGGCTTCCAGCGTTCCACAGCATTTTCCGTTGGGTGAGAAATGCGCTTCAGGAAGCTGATCAGGTCCTCCTTGTCCGCTTCATCGCTTTCGTGCAATTGCCGGATGATGGCATTGAGAATGGTATTCTCGTGGTCGGCAAAGCGAAAGATACTTCCCTGGTCCTTGCCCAGCGCCTCCTTTAAGGCCCTGGCGAATGTGAAGTTTGGAAAGACGCCGGGGCTTGCCTCAAGGAACTCCGTCTTATGCGCAATCTTCCCATTCTCATCATACTGGTGATGGGAAAACTGAAAGGCGACCTGTTCATAGGGACGACGTCCCTTTGTGAAAGGCAAAGCGACCGCACTGGTCTCAAAGTCGATGAAATGGAGGGGGAATCTCCATCCACTCATTTCTGCCTTCAGGCCATCCAATTCCACATACCAGCTGTTATCCCCGGAAACCGCCTTCTCCACCTGGAGCCATTGACGGTCTGCATTCGAGAGGCTCAATGCGGAGGTGCTTTCCTTGAAGTCTTCCCGAACAAGCTCGTGCATAAAGAGGCGATTCTCATCAATAAGGTCACTTCCCCCTGCGCTCTTTCCTCTGAAATTCCAGATCTCCATTATTGTGGGCTTAGCGAAGTCATCCTCATTCCAACCTAACTGCTGACGGAAACAATGTTTGTATCCGGAGAGACTTCCCGAAGCCTCCTGCTCCGGGCTTGTCCTGAACTCACATTTCCTGCAGTTGCCAAAATCAATGGGCCAATCGGGATAGATATTGTCTTGCCGCACCGAGCGAAGAAAGTCAATGGAAGCCTTGATATCAAGACCCTCCAGGTAGGTGTGTTTACCCTGGATGATTTCTTCGATGATGCTATCCACATTTAATTCTGTCAGTAATGATTCCCCAATATCACTCAGTTTCTCAATCTTTATCACGGCATCCTTACGCTGATCTGCATTTTCGTCCTTTGGGATGCGGATCATCTGATTGAGGCCGTCAATGTGGGCTGCCTTCGACTTATCGGCCAGCATCAGCCAGGCTTCAATGCGACAATCCGGATAGCACTGAGCGACTACATACTTCTGGAAAGCCAGGTCGTATAAATAGGGTTTCCATCCTCCGGCTATCCCCCCTCTTTTCCCAATGAATTCATATTCATTCTCAGGATCAAAGGACTTGGCTTTGACCTCTATGATGCGGATCTTATTGCCCTTCTTTTCGAGTATGTCTGTTCGAATAAAGAGACCATCCGTCAGAAAGCCTGCTTCAAAAAGGACGACGTCTCCCTCCGTGAGGGCTTCCCGGCTAAGATGATGGGCTTTGTCGTATTCATCGTTTTTCGCATCGATAAAACGGCCTTGCGGGTAGTGCAATCGTGCGAGCGCTTCCACCTGGAAGCCGCCCTGGGCCAGAGTCTCCAGGAAGGGGTCTTTCAGTTTCCTGCTGACATATCGGAGATCATTGCCAAAGAATACCTTATTGGGGCATTCCAGACCGGTCTTGAAGCGTGACTTGGTGAGGTATTTTGGTTTCATAAAATGCTTTATGGATTTGCGTTCGTTGTATCCTCCTTTGCTCAGGACTGAGAAAAATGCGCATTCAAGTCCTTCACATTCTTGCTAAACTGTTCATTCGATCTCTTGAGCATTCCCGCAAGTTCTTCCCGATTCACTTTAGAAATCTCCTTGAATTCCTTGCGGTTGCGCTGAAATTCTTCTTTCAGGGTGTCCTCCGTGCGATCAAGGATCAGGCTCATCTTCAGCACAGAAACTTCCAATTCTGACAAGCGGGAAACAAGATCAGCAGCGGGTTTTCTCTGAAGCATTACCCACAGGTTTACCAGGCAGAGCGCAATGAGGATGATTAATAGAATGTCTGTCATAATAATTGGAGCTTATCGGCCTGGCAAATATATGGGCCGATATACGACAGAGGCTGTCGTAAGGCTCAGTCATATTGTGTAAGGGCCTCCTGCAGTGCTTCTTTGACTTCCTTCGCTACCCATTCGGGTTCAAGCACCTTTACATTCGGGCCCAGCATCAGCACACGCTGAATGAACTCCAGGTTGGGGATAATGCAGAGCCTGATAATGAGTTCCCGTTCATTCTCCTGGAGGATTTCCTGCGACCAATGCATAGGAAGGGCTTTCACATATTTTCCCTGCAAGCGGGTGAAGGAAAGGATTACGTCCTGTTTGCTGGCGGTGGAATAAGTGAGTCCGATGGTATGCCTGAAATTGTCTGAGGGATTGCTGCTGGTATCGGGCGTAAAAATTTGATCCGACAACTGCAAATTGAAAACCCGGTCTATTCCGAAGGTCCAGAAGATATCTGAATGCTCGATCAGTCCGATAAGATACCAGCGATTCAGGTATTCCTTAAGCATATAGGGCATCAGGGTATAATCCCTGCGTTTTCCTGTTTCAAAGTTTTCGTGAACGAAGGTGACGACCCTGTGTTCCTTCACCGCTTTGAGCAAAGGTTTCAGATTCTGTATTCCCCTGAGCCCTCCGCTGGATTCAAAGGAGATGTGTTGAAGCGCTTCTTTGCTGTCTTTCAGGTTTTCTGCAAGCAGCTCTGCCGTATTCACAATCTCGAGAAAGCGCAGAAAGCCATCAATATCGAAGCTCAGTTCTTCGTCGATAAAGTAACCGTTCCGACTTCGATCATAGGCGATTTCCAATCCGAATTCGTAGCGGATCTGTTCGATGTCGCGTTGCAGAGTTCGTCCGGATATCTCGAATCCCTGCTCAAAGAGGCAGTCTTTCAGTTCACTGAATGAGGGAAAGGTTTTTCGGCTGATCTTATCAATGATCAGGCTGTAGCGGCGGATTGTGGCGTGTGGCATATACCCTGGTAGAATTTGGAACACCAAGATAGCAGATTTTGACATACTGGCATTGCACCGCTGGCAGTCCAAGCTCCGATTAATCCATCACGTCCTCTCAACCCCTCTCCGTTTTTCACCTCCACACTCATCCTCAAACTCAATGACCCCTCCCCGGCTTTCACCTCCACACTCATCCTCAAACTACGTCTAGGTTATGCCTTCGCCCGATCCACCCCAAATCTGTATGCTGTATGCTCCTGCTCTTGCATAAAACAGATAATCATCCTGCACGGCAGCTGCGTCCTTACACATCAAAACTCAAGGAAACTGTTCTAATCATTGCTTATGCCCAGTTCCAGACGATGAGCCAAGTCATCAAGGTATTGGTCAATGATATCCCAAAGTATCTGGTAATCAACCCCAAAATAGTTGTGAACTATCCTGTTTCGAAAACCACGTATCCGGTGCCAATCAATATCAGGCTTATTGCTTTTGAATGCGGGATCAATACGATTGGCTGCTTCACCGATAATTTCAAAATTCCTGATAACAGCATCTATCGTCTTTTCATCATCAAGAAATGACTCATACGTCATTCCTTGTGTGTAGCGCTTGATCTTCGCGATAGATTCAAGCATATCCTCTAATAGAAGTATTGTGTCTCTCTTAGACATAGATCAGGTCTGAAAGGATAGCTCCAAAGTATTTTTCTTTTATTCCTTTTTTTGACACGAGATCCACTTTGGTATTTGTCAGATTTTCAAGTTCTTCGGCCAAGTCGATAAACCGGATACCAATTGTCTCGCGAAACTCTACCAGTATATCCAGGTCACTGTCTGCATCTTGCTCGTTTCTGGCATAAGATCCAAATATCGCCATTGATTGGATGGGGTATGCCTCAAATAGATGCTGCTTATGCCTGTTCAGGGTTGTCTGTATTTCCTGTAGTGATCTCATCATCTCAAAATTAAGAATATTAGAGGACTTTGCGCTGAAATAATTATCAATTAAACAACTCACTTCCCCCTGCGCTGCATAGCATCCAAGCTACCCTAAGGCACAAGCCAGAACCCAAAGGATGGCCACGCTTGCTGCATACTCTTGCTGTATGCTCCTGCCTGCACGCCGGCAGGCGGGCTCTTGCATCAAATAGATAATCCCCCTGCACAACTGCTGCGTCCTCACACATCAAAAATCAAGTAATCTTCAATCACTAATCTGTAATCGCGGCTCTAAGTGTCCCATTCCCCTTCTTTCCCTATTCGATAGAAGGAGCGGCATCATTTATCGGCATATTATAAGATACGCCTCCCTTTCACCCACAGGGAGACCCTTTGGCTTATGCAAAAAACAGCTTTGTACGCTGCTTGATCAAATTTGTGTATTCACTTTTTCTTTCCTTACTCAAAAAAGAAGCATCTATCAATGGAATGGCAATGGGGAGCCACCTTCCCAGTCTCTTATATACTGCGCCAATTTGCTTGTCATTTAATTTTAATACCAATCCTAAGCGGTCAAAATATCCTTTGTTAAAGTTTTGTTTTTTGCCCCCCAGCAGCAAAGCCATATCTTCCTTATCTTCCGGCAATATCATTTTTACATTTAGAAGGTCGTAAAATGGCGACAACACCCAACCCGCTTCGGACAAAAACATCGCATAGTTTTTCAGGTGCATATCATTGTTTCCAATAACAAAGTTGAATACCGCTGATTCAAAAAAGCGAAGTTTATCCAACAAGGTATTGACAGATAAATCCCCTATGGTTTTTCCAAGTGATTCCATTGTGCCCTTGTATTTATCGGCCAACTCCAGAATCTGCATAAAATCGATCATATGATTTTTGGATCCATCAGGGTTTCGGTCAATGCGTTTGGTGATGTAGCATAGTTCACCGGACGCTAAACGAATCATATTGACAGGAACCGTCTCCATTTTGAATAATTGGGCAAGCCTCATAGATAGGTGTTCGTTTTCAGGCATTTGTGGGTAATCAACATTTTGCGGCTTCAAAATGTAATTTCCTTCCAACGCATCCGTGATGGTCAAACGCCCTTGATGACCGTTTTCCAGGGCAGTTTTGATCCACCCCAACGACAATTTTGGTTGAACACCCGGAACGCTGATGGAAAGCTCGGCAGCCTTTTTTGCCAGTTTCTCCATTTCTGACAAGCGATAGGGCAAAACAGGCGCATATTGGGTTCCAAAAAACGCTTTGATGCACTTTGGATGATAGTCCTGCCCATTGTCATCCAACTCCTTATAGCAATACAGGCATTTATGCATCGGCCTCAGGATTTGCAGGGTGAACACTAACCGCACCGATGGCATTTTGACAACAGGCAAGCAGAAGCCCCATTCTGTCATTCTTGTTAATTTTCCAGTTTTCGGCAGCAATATTCAACAGCCATCCTTCCGGAATGAGTCCATCGAAAAACGGGAACAGCCTTTTGCTTCTATATGGCCTTTCCGTTACCGGCATTTGAAAAGTGATGAATTGATTCGGATATGTTTGAACATACTGATCGTCATATACAAAAAGATATTCTCCATTATCCTCTTCCGTCAGAAGGCCGGCTTTTATGTTGTTGTATTTAACGATTCCCTGACGCATAGCTTTCTTTTATTGGTCCCAAAATATGGCCAAACATAAGTAACACCTGGTTTACCTTTGACAGGCTGAGGTTTTCTTTGCCTTGTTCAATCTTTCTGATGACGGTCAGGGCAACCCCTGCCTTTTCTGCAAATTCCTCCTGGCTGAGGCCCAGCTGCTTTCTTCTGGTCTTTACAAAGTCTGATAGTTCACTCACTTTATATGCATTTGCATACAAAAATAGTAAAATATTGAATATTATATGCTTTTGCGTATAAAATTAAGCCTGTGGGTGCATTTATATGCAATTAGATATACATAATCACCCTGCACGGCTACTGCGTCCTCACACATCAAAAATCAAGGAAACAGCAATCCTATCATCCTCAACCAAAGCCCTGCCTCACTGCGTTCGGCTAGGGGCTTTTTATTCCCTCGCTATGACCAAGGATTTCCGCTCACTATCGTTCGCGGACATCCTTAGGGGGGAGGCCTCAGCCAACACCCTGGCGTCACTGCGTTCCGCTAAGGACTCTTTATTCCCTCGCTATGACCAAGGATTTCCGCTCACTATCGTTCGCGGACATCCTCAAGGGGGGGGTGGCCTCAGCCAACACCCTGGCGTCACTGCGTTCCGCTAAGGACTCTTTATTCCCTCGCTATGACCAAGGATTTCCGCTCACTATCGTTCGCGGACATCCTCAAGGGGGGGGTGGCCTCAGCCAACACCCTGGCGTCACTGCGTTCCGCTAAGGACTCTTTATTCCCTCGCTATGACCAAGGATTTCCGCTCACTATCGTTCGCGGACATCCTCAAGGGGGCGAGGCCTCAGCCAACACCCTGGCGTCACTGCGTTCCGCTAAGGACTCTTTATTCCCTCGCTATGACCAAGGATTTCCGCTCACTATCGTTCGCGGACATCCTCAAGGGGGGGAGGCCTCAGCCAACACCCTGGCGTCACTGCGTTCCGCCAGTATGTTTTATTATGCTGCTTACAAATGCAAGCATTTGACGCAGCATAATAAAACACCCCGCTCGCTTTGCGAGCAGGGTGTTGGCTGGTCGGGATGAGAGGATTCGAACCTCCGGCCTCTTCGTCCCGAACGAAGCGCGCTAACCGGACTGCGCCACATCCCGAGCCTTGTCTCCGAAGAGGGCTTGCAAAGATAAAAATTGTATGCTTATTTATGTCAATGAAATGACAGAATCCAGGGGATATCTATCCTTAAGGCTCCGGTACTTTCAATTGTCTTTGGAAGAACCTGCTTTTCGACCCATTGACTCAGGCTAATCTTCCGCGCGGTTGAAAGGCCGGTTCACGCCCATCCCGTTTTTCCGGTCGGTGCGATACAAAAGCAAAGTAAACAACAAACCGGCAAATCCCAGTGCCGAAAACATCAGCATCACCTGGGTATAATCCAATACCTCGGGATTGCCGGGATTGTTCTTATCCAGCAAGATGCCCGCCAGAATGGGAAAGGCCCAAAGCCCCAGATTTTGAATGGAATAGGTGAGTCCGTAGGCCGTCCCTATCGACTTCTCAGGCACCAGTTTCACCATCGAAGGCCATAAGGCCGCCGGAACCAGGGAAAAGACGATGCCCAGCACAATGATCGGGATCATAGGAGGGATATAGGTGAAGGCAAAAGCAAGATGAATGGCCGTCAATAGCAGGGAACCGATGCCCATCGCAAAAACACTCTTTCCGTGACGATCAATCAAAAAGCCGAAGAAAGGGGTAAAAAAGGCGGTCGCCAGGGGCAGAAAGGAGACCAGGTCGCCACTCTGAATATCAGAAAGTCCGTAGCGGTTGGAAAGGAAATCAGGGGCAAAGGCCAGAAAGGGGAAAACGGCGGAGTAGAAAGTGACACAGAGCAGGGCAATGTAGAGGTAAGCCGGATTACGGAGAATGTAGCTTACGTCTGTCCATTTGAAGGCGTTCTCCGGCCGTACTCTTTGTTCCGCTTCAATGTTCTCATTCCTCTCCTTGGCCAGATCCATCAGCATATACACCATAAACACCAGCAGACCGATGCATACAAAGACCGCAGCAACCCATATCGCCAGACTGAGCTGCTCCCCGCCTTCTGCCAGGCGCGGCGACATCCGCAGGGCGAGAAAGGTGCCCAGGCGCGCAAAGCCCACCTTGAGGCCGAAGGCCAGGCCCAGGTTCTTTCCCTTGAACCATTTCACCAGGATTTTGCTCACCACCACAATGCTGGTTTCAGCGCCCAATCCGTAAAACAGCCTGCCCAACAACATCATCTTGAGTTCGGGAGAATAAGCCGGCAGGAAAGACTGCATCAGTCCGAAGCCGATCCCGCCACTACGGTAGTAATCTGTTGCGGCATAGGCGGTGAGCACTGCCCCGAAGGCCATAAAGAAGGTGAACATAAAACCCGTGAGCCGGATACCCAGCTTGTCGAGGATAATGCCCCCCAGCACCGCCATCAACAGGAAGGTATTGGGGACACTGTAGAAAGAAACAAAGAGGCCGTAGTCGGTGTTGGAAAAACCGAATTCCAGCTTCAGGAGCTCCTTCAGGGTGCTGAAGGCATCATAGAAATAGTAATTGGATGCCAGAACAATACCTGTCAGCAACAATACCAACCAGCGCAGTGCCGGTGAAGCCGAGAAAAGTCGCGATAGATTCTTCATCTGTGAGGTTTGTGAAAAAGCTGCTAAGATAAAAGGAATAAGGATAGGGATAGGGAGAGCCTGTCTGCCGGCCTTTAGATTCGCACTCCAATTATCTTACTTATTCATTGTTATTAAACGAGGGGGGTCTGGGGGGAGACTCATAACTTATGGTTTAGGTTGATAACTTTACATAAATCAAAAAGAACGGGGTGAA